>Ga0265295_1000149_pt1 | contig 142451 bp, 134 predicted proteins | sample Munlansysbiofilm_FD_192503 | JGI IMG/M metagenome (GOLD analysis project Ga0265295, IMG submission 192503) | Leachate microbial communities from a municipal landfill in Southern Ontario, Canada - Methane capture system biofilm | ecosystem: Engineered > Solid waste > Landfill > Unclassified ... | reverse complement strand
CGAGGACAGTTTTTGCCGATTTCGCCGGGCAATAGTCGAACTATTGCCCAAGACCAGCCCGCAGGGCGCAGGACGCCACGAAGTGGCGGTCCCGAGCGCAGCGAGGGATGGGCCAGAGGCCCACAAAGCGGTGAAAAATGGACCGGCGAGGCCGTTTTGCAGCCGACGATCCTCAAGTCCGACAGGCTCCTAGCAGCAGGGGGCGTCTGGACAAGAGGCTGTATTTGCGGCGGCGCTGCGACCTTCCGGTCAGTCTTGGGCGGCGCCGCGGCGTCTCAGCGCAGTTGGAATCGTCGCAACAACCCCGGCGCTCACAGCCACACCACAGGGGGCCGTCGCCGCCGCGTGGGTGCAGGGCCAGGACGCGCAGCGGTGCATCGCCGTCAGCCAACTTCTTCCCGAGAAGGGGGCGGCGCAGGCTTTCGCTTGAGCGCCCCGGAGATCCAGCGCAGCACGGCCTTCACCGGCTCGGCGCTTGCGCCCGCGATCACCTCCGATGCCGCGGGCAATCTCACGCTGGTGTGGGAGCAGGCCAAGTCGGCGCAGGGCGGCCCGGTGCGCTACGGCCTGCTCGCCGCCCGAAGGGAGGCGCTCGCATCGCAGTGGTCACCGCCGCATCACCTCGACGACCCAGCGCAGCGCAGCGCGGGCAACCCGGTGCTGGCGGCCGATGCGGCGGGCAATGTGGTTTGCGCCTGGTATCAGGACGGAACGCGCGGCATGCAGGTGCAGACCGCGCGCTACAACCCGGCGCAGCGGCGCTGGGGGGCGCCGCAGACCTTGTCCGACCCGGCCGCCACGGTGCAGGCCAGTTTTCCCGCACTGGCGGTCGGTGCGGCAAGCAGTGTCATGGCCGTATGGCAGCAGTTCAACGGCTGGCGCACCCTCGCCGTCGCCCGCTGGCTGCCGTAAGGTCTGCTCTCAAGGAAACGCCGGGCCGCCCCAAGTTTCCTTGTCCACCTTGCGGCTTGCAGGCCGCTCGGATTCGGCTCCGTCCAGACTGCCGCAGGGCAGCCTGGAGCCGCGGGCCTCATCCCCCACGGGGGGCGGGCTGGGCGCAGCCCGGCCCTGGGGGCGCTCTCAAGGAAACGCAGGGCCGCCCCAAGTTTTCTCAGTCCACCTCGGGGGGGCTGACGCGAATGCGGCAGGTCTGGGGGCGCTCTCATTGCGTATCGGGGCAGCGGCCGAACAGCCAGAAGCAGCGCAATTGGCGCATCGCCGCCTTGACCCAGTAATCGATCTGACCCGTCTGGTCTTCCATCAGCGCATGGAGGTGGCTCTGATAGTCGTCCTCGGGCAACTCCAGATACGCCTCGGTTTCGCCGCCTTCGTTGCGCACCTTCATGCCGGCGCGACGGGCGATCTTGAGCATCGCGGCATTGCTGCTCAGGCACTGCATGTAGAGCACCCGCAGCCCGCGGTTGCGCGCATCCATCGCCGCGCGCGCAAACAGCCGTGTGCCGATGCCCAGCCCGCGCCCACGCGGCAAGACCGAAACGCCAAACTCCGCCCGCTGCGCATGGCCCTCCTCGATGGCGATGTGCGCCACCGCCAGCAACTCCAACTTGCGGTTGAACACGCCGAAAATATCATCCACGCCAAAGCGGATGGAATCGACATACGCCCGGATGCGCTCATCACTCGCTGCGTAGCCAAAGCGCAGATAGCGGTCATCCGGCCCCAGCGCCAGAAAATGCCGCAGCAACTGCGCACGATGCTCCGGCCCGATCGGTCGAATCGGGATGATCGGCGCGGGCAGACGCCGAGTGCGGGTCGGGACGACCGACGCACTGCCAGTGGCTTGCAGTGGAGCGGTTTCGGGAGGCTGAGTCATGATCGATACATGGATGAATCTGAATTGCTGCGGCGCAGCATGAGTGAAGCAGTTTAGGCGCTACCCTCGTAAATTCAAGAAATAGGGGCATTGCTGCTCCCATCCGGCCACAACGTACCTGAAATCAAGCGGCTACCCGTGACAAGACGGCCCACTTATCTATAATGGCACGTTTGGCTTCTGGCGAGGGCCAGAAAACCCATGCCGGTGGGCGCGGCGCAGATCGGCGTCTGATTCTCAGGCCGCACATCACTGGTGGGCTTTTTCATATCTCGCTCAAACATCGTTCATAGGAACAACCATGAAAACCTTCAGCGCCAAACCGGCCGAAGTCGTGCATGAGTGGTTCGTGATTGACGCAGAGAACAAGGTTCTCGGCCGGGTCGCCAGCGAAGTGGCCCGCCGTCTGCGTGGCAAACACAAACCCATCTACACCCCGCACGTCGATACCGGTGACTTCATCATTGTCGTCAACACCTCCAAGATCCGCGTGACCGGCAACAAGGCCAACGACAAGACCTACTATCGTCACACCGGCTATCCCGGCGGCATCTATGCCACCCGATTCAAGGATATGCAGGCGCGTCACCCCGGCCGTGCGCTGGAACTGGCTGTCAAGGGCATGCTGCCCAAAGGCCCGCTCGGTTACGCCATGATCAAGAAGCTCAAGGTCTATGCGGGTGCAGAGCATCCGCACAGCGCCCAGCAGCCCAAGACTCTCGACATCTAAGGACAGGCGATGATCGGAAACTGGAATTACGGCACAGGCCGTCGCAAGAGCTCCGTGGCCCGCGTCTTCATCAAGAAGGGCACCGGCAAAATCACCGTCAACGGCAAAGACGTCGAGCAGTATTTTGGCCGTCAGACCTCGATCATGATCGTCAAGCAACCCCTCGTTCTCACCGAGAACGTCGATAGCTTCGACATCAAGATCAACGTCCACGGCGGCGGCGAAACCGGACAGGCCGGCGCCGTGCGTCATGGCATCACCCGCGCGCTGATCGACTACGAGGCCACCCTCAAACCCGCACTATCCAAGGCAGGCTTCGTCACCCGCGACGCCCGCGAAGTGGAGCGGAAAAAAGTGGGCCTGCGCGGTGCCCGTCGCGCCAAGCAGTTCTCCAAGCGTTGATTCTCCATCGCTTGCACTCAAGCCCGCCTCGGCGGGCTTTTTTCATGGCTATCGCGCCAGCCCTCGGTCAACGAGGACTTTGCGGCTTCTGTGTTGGGGATACCCTATGCTACGAAGCTAGACCTGACCCCCTTTATTTGACCTCCACCGACACCCGGCGCTGCCGGGCTTGGTGAGTCTTGGGAAGTTCCACGCGCAGCACGCCATCCTTGTACCGGGCTGAAGCATTGCGCACCTCGACTTCTGCCGGCAATGGGATGGCGCGCTGGAAACTTCCATAGGCACATTCGGTCATGTGATAGCGCCCTTGAATGCGCTCCTCTTCGATCCGTTTTTCTCCGCTGACGACCAAGTATCCCGGGACCACCTGGATATCGAAATCGGCTTTGTCCATACCGGGCACCTCGAGTCGCACAAGTATTTTGTCGTCGTCGTCGCATACCTCAGCGGCCAGTACGCCCCATCCCGCATTGCGCCAAACCAGACTACGGATTTCACCCTCCGATTTCACCTGGTTTGGCGTGAACCGTGTGATCGCGCTCGAAGCCCGGCGATACAGCCGCTGCCAACCTTCGGCGATACTTTCCAAAACATGATTGAAATTGTCGCGCAATTGAGATAAAGCTACCATGATTTTAACCTCATTTGAATGATGACTGTCTACTATATAATATAGTTCTACATGCAGAATGGGAAATCGAATTCAGCATTGATTCAATTATTAAAAACCACTTAAACTTACCCGGCCATCAAGAAGCCAGGCCGCGTGAACCCCATGGCGATCATGTATCATTTCCTCAATGCTCTCTGATCAGCCAATACACCAAACCGAGTGTCAGCGATGAAAACCCAAGCGCGGCCAACTCCGTGGAATGGATGTTGCTCATATCCAGAATGATGAATTTCCTTGCCATGGCCAGCAAAGCAATCAGAATCACCGTACGAACCTGAACGATGTGCTCCCGCCTTTCCAGCACGCGCAGTATGGAATGCTTGAACTCCAAGGCGATCAGCAAGGTCAGAATCATACCGAATACGGTTTGAAACATGCCGTGATCCAAGGGATGCTGGCCATAACTCAGCAGCATGAAGAAAACCTGTCGCATAAGGTCCCACAACGCGACAATGATGATTGCCGCAATAAGGGTCGTCAGGATCAGGGAGATGATCTGCTCGAAGCGTTCGTAGAAAGTCATTACGCTCCAGAAACGCTGGATATCGCCGATAGGTCTGCTGTTGCGCTGGTCGATATGGTCGGTCATGAGAGTTCCGCCAAGGTCGTAAAACAAGAGCCCATGCAAAGAAGCCCCCCTTGGAGGGGACCGGCTTCTGTGGCAGAGCCCGCAGAAGCCGGCGCCAAATCAGGCTGCACTGACTGCGATCCTGCGCGGCTGCATTTCGGGCCGCTTGGTCAGACGCAAGGTGAGCTCGCCGTTTCTCAGCTCGGCACTGATGTTATCGGGATCGAGTTCCTTGCTCAAAGTGAAGCTGCGCTGATAACGGGTGGTATTTATATCGGCATACACAGCCTCCATGCCCTCAGGTATGTCGACCGAAGCTTCAGCGAAAATCGTCAGCGTGTCACCGCCTTCGACCTGAACATGCAGCCGGTCGTTGCTGACTCCGGGCAGATCGGCCTTGATGGTGATGCCGGTGGCATCCTCGAGGATGTCCACGGCCGGCCGGATGACCCGCTCGCCCGGGGCTGGCTGCCTAACAGGATTGGCCGGGGTTTTCAGCGGGGTTTGTTCGTCACTCATGATCGTTACTCCTTCTCAACTCGGTCATCTGTCGAAATGAGGCGTGCCGATCCTTAGCGCACCTCGATCCTGCGCGGCTGCAGCTCTTCCCTGCGCCCGATGGTGATATGCAATATCCCGTTTTTGTAAGTTGCGTTAACGCGGTCTGGATCGATACCGTCGGGCACCGTGATCACCCGCTTGAACTGGCCATTGAAACGCTCGCGCCGATAGACCTGGGTGTCCTTGGGGGGGTCCGAATCACGTGCGCCAGCCACAGTCAACAGGTTCTGTTCAAGCGAAATATCCAGTGCCTGAGGTTCCATGCCGGGAGCGAAGACATATACATCCACTTGTTTTGGCGTGGCGCCGATATTGATGGGAGGGTAGTTGCCGGAAGGCACCGCGCGAATATCGCGTGGCATACCCCAGTCGCCAAACAGTGCATCCATTTCGCGGCGCATGTTTTCGAACTGGTCGAACAAATCGCTGGCAAGCAGATAAGCCATGGTTGGATTCCTCCTTATCATTCCGAAACGACATGACATGGTCATGCACTCCATTTGACCATTGCCATGAAATCAAACACCATCTCGATGGCCGCTACATAAGGACAAAAGAGGGTATTTCAAGCGTCCTTCCCGCAAGAATCAGCGCCAAAAGCAGGCCATCGTGCGCCACAAATTTCACTTCGACTTCGGCCTGTCGCCGTGCTTCCTGACAAACCGGGTGACGAGAAATGCCGGATGTCTCAAGGGTCCTTCCATGGGCGGCTCCGCTGGTCCGGGCTGTCCTCCACTTGGCTGAGATGCCCCTTCAATGCAGCTTGATGCGCGGCTCGGTGGTGCGCGAGATCATGCGCGCCAGGGTGAGGAAAGCGGTCTTCCAGAAGCCGTGCAGGGCGTGCAGATGCATGCGGTAGAGCAGCCAGTAGATGAAGCGGGCGAAATGCCCTTCGATGAACATGCTGCCTTTCGATAGACCGCCCATGAGATTGCCCACGGTGCTGTGCTCGCCCAGCGACACCAACGAGCCGAAGTCGCGGTAGTGAAACGTCAGCAGCGGCTTGCCCTGCAATTGCCGGACGATCTGTCGGGCGACGAGGCTGGCCTGCTGGTGCGCCGCCTGAGCGCGCGGCGGCACGTTGCCGCCATGCCCTTCCCAGACGCAGGCGGCGCAGTCGCCCAGGGCGTAGATGGCGTCGTCGCGGCTGGTCTGCAGCGTGGGCCGCACGACGAGCTGGTTGATGCGGTTGGTCTCCAGGCCGTCGATGTCGCGCAGGAAATCCGGGGCCTTGACGCCTGCCGCCCAGACCACCAGTTCGGCGGGCAGAAAGTCGCCGTCTGCGGTGCGCACGCCCGTGGCGGTGACCTCGGTGACGCGCTTGCCGGTGTGCATCTGCACGCCCAGCTTCGCCAGCTCTGCCGCGGCGGCGGCCGAAAGGCGCTCGGGCAGCGCGGGCAGGATGCGAGGCGCGGCTTCAACGAGGCTCAGGCGCACGTCGCGCTCGGGGTCGATGCGGTCCAGGCCATAGGCGGCCAGCACCCGGGTGGCGTTGTGCAGCTCGGCCACCAGCTCCACCCCGGTCGCCCCAGCGCCGATGGCCACGACCTTGAGCTGCTCCGGCCGCAGCGGCTCGGTCTGCGTGTTGGCGGCGATGCAGGCATTCACCAGGCGCCGGTGAAAGCGCCTGGCGTCTTCGGGCGTGTCGAGAGCGATGGCATGTTCGGCCGCGCCGGGCGTGCCGAAGTCGTTGTTCTGGCTGCCCACGGCGATCACCAGGATGTCGTAGCCGATGCGGCGGCGCGGCACGATCTCGCGTCCGGTTTCCTCGTCGAGCGTGGGCGCGACCAATACCTCTCGCCGCGCGCGTTCGAGCCCGTCCATCGCGCCGAGCCGATACTTGAAATGGTGCCAGGTGGATTGGGCGAGGTAGTTCAGCTCGTTGTCGTCGATGCCCAGCGTGCCGGCTGCCGCCTGGTGCAGCAGCGGCTTCCAGAGATGGCTGCGACCCCGTTCGATCAGCGTGATCTCGGCGCGGCGGCGTCGGCCCAGGGTGTCGCCCAGCCGCGTGGCCAGCTCCAGCCCGCCAGCGCCTCCACCGACGATGACGATGCGAGGCAGCGGGGAATCGGTAGAAGTCTGGGGCATGGCGTTGGGTCATCGATGCAATGCCCTTATTGGAGACCGCCCGGCGCCCGCGCGCAAGCGGCGGCGCGACCACTAACATGCACGGCTACGCCGCAGCCCGCTTTCTCTTTATCCTGATCCGGGCGTCTCTCGCGGCCTCAACCCGCAATCCTCACAATGAACGAGAAGTACGACGCCAGCGCGGTGGAAGCCGCCGCGCAAGCCCACTGGCAAAGCACCCACGCCTACCGCGTGCGCGAAGACAAGCCGGGCCAGAAGTTCTACGCCTGCTCCATGCTGCCCTACCCCTCGGGCAAGCTGCACATGGGCCATGTGCGCAACTACACCATCAACGACATGCTCGCCCGCCATCTGCGCATGAACGGCTACAACGTGCTCATGCCGATGGGCTGGGACGCCTTCGGTCTGCCGGCCGAAAACGCGGCAATGAAAAACCAGGTGCCCCCGGCGAAGTGGACCTATGAAAACATTGCCCATATGAAGCAGCAGATGCAGGCCATGGGTCTGGCCATCGACTGGAGCCGCGAGGTGGCGACCTGCTCGCCCGAGTATTACAAGTGGAATCAGTGGCTGTTCCTCAAGATGCTGGAAAAGGGCATCGCCGAGCGCCGCACCCAGGTGGTCAACTGGGACCCGGTCGACCAGACCGTGCTGGCCAACGAGCAGGTGATCGACGGCCGCGGCTGGAGAAGCGGCGCCATGGTGGAGAAGCGCGAAATCCCCGGCTACTACCTCAAGATCACCGACTACGCCGAGGAGTTGTTGGCCGCGGTGGCCGACCCCAGCAACGAGAACTATCTGTCCGGCTGGCCCGAGCGGGTGCGGCTGATGCAGGAGAACTGGATCGGCAAGAGCGCCGGGGTGCGTTTCGCCTTCACGCATGACATCCGCGACGACTCGGGCGCGCTCATCCAGGACGGCCGCCTGTATGTGTTCACCACCCGGGCGGACACCATCATGGGCGTGACCTTCTGCGCCGTGGCGCCCGAGCATCCGCTGGCCGCGCACGCCGCATCTGGCAACGCCGAACTCGCCGCCTTCATCGAACGCTGCCAGCAAGGCGGCACCACCGAGGCCGAGCTCGCGCTGAAAGAAAAGGAGGGCATGCCTACCGGGCTGTTCGTCACCCACCCGCTCACGGGCGAACAAGTGCCGGTTTGGGTCGGCAACTATGTGCTGATGAGCTATGGCGACGGCGCGGTGATGGGCGTGCCCGCGCACGACGAGCGCGACTTTGCGTTTGCCAAAAAATATGGTCTGCCGATCAAGCAGGTGGTCACGGTGGAGGGCGAGACTTTCTCCACCGACGCCTGGGCCGATTGGTATGGCGACAAGCAGCGCGCGGTATGCGTTCACTCGGGCGAACTCGATGGCCTGCCCTACGCCGCGGCGGTCGACAAGGTCGCCGAACTGCTCGCCGCCAAGGGCCTGGGCGAGAAGCGCACCACCTGGCGGCTGCGCGACTGGGGCGTGAGCCGCCAGCGCTACTGGGGCACGCCCATTCCCATCATCCACTGCCCGGACTGCGGCGCCGTGCCGGTGCCGGAGCAAGACCTGCCGGTCGTCCTGCCCGAAGACCTGATTCCCGACGGCAGCGGCAACCCGCTGCAGCATTGCGCCGCCTTCGTCGACGTGGCCTGTCCGCGGTGCGGCCAAGCCGCCAAGCGCGAAACCGACACCATGGACACCTTCGTCGATTCGAGCTGGTACTTCATGCGTTACACCTGCGCCGACAATCACGACGCCATGGTCGATGCCCGCACCGACTACTGGATGCCGATGGACCAGTACATCGGCGGCATCGAGCACGCCATTCTGCACCTGCTGTACGCGCGCTTCTGGACCAAGGTGATGCGCGACCTGGGGCTGGTCAAGGTCGACGAGCCGTTCAAGCGCCTGCTCACCCAGGGCATGGTGCTCAACCACATCTACTCGCGCAAGACGCCCCAGGGCGGCATCGAGTATTTCTGGCCGCACGAGGTCGAGAACGTGCTCGACGCGCAGGGCCGGATCGTCTGCGCCCGGCTCAAGGCCGACGGCTCGGCGGTGGACTACGGCGGCGTGGGCACGATGAGCAAGAGCAAGAACAACGGCGTCGATCCGCAGGATCTCATCGACCGCTTCGGCGCCGACACCGCCCGCCTGTTCACCATGTTCGCCGCCCCGCCCGAGGCCACGCTGGAGTGGAACGACGCCGCGGTGGAGGGCGCGCACCGCTTTCTCAAGCGGGTGTGGGCTTTCGGACAGAAACTCAGCACCCTGGCCTCGTCCCAAGACGAATCGGGTGAGGCTGCACGCAAGCTGCGCCGCGAAGTGCATCAGACTCTGCAACAGGTGAATTTCGACTATGGCCGCATGCAGTACAACACCGTGGTTTCTGGCGCGATGAAGCTGCTCAACGCCCTGGAAGGCGCTGACGCCGCTGCCGCAGGCATGACCGGCGCGCTGCGCGAAGGCTTCGGCATCCTGCTGCGCGTGCTCTACCCGGCCACCCCGCACATCGCCCACGTCCTGTGGCAGGAGCTCGGCTATGTCGCCCAGCAGGGCGATCTGCTCGACGCGCCCTGGCCGCAGGTCGATGAGGCCGCGCTGGTGCAGGACACCATCGAACTCATGCTGCAGGTCAACGGCAAGTTGCGCGGCGCCATTCAGGTCGCCGCCAGCGCCGACAAGGCGGCGATCGAGGCCGCCGCGCTGGCCAGCGCCGACTTCGCCAGGTTCAGCGAGGGCAAGGCGGCGAAAAAGGTCATCGTGGTGCCGGGGCGTCTGGTCAATGTGGTGGTCTGAAGCATGAAGCGCCGCAGCCTGCTCGCCGTCGCCCCCCTGCTGGCCCTGAACGCCTGCGGTTTTCAGTTGCGCGGCTCGACCAATCTGTCGTTCAGCTCGCTGTTTGTCGCGGGCGCCGAGACCTCGGCCTTCGTCATCGCCCTCAAGCGCAGAATCGCCGCGACCACGTCTACGCGCATCGCGCCCGATGCCCAGTCGGCGCAGGCGGTGTTCACCCTGCTGGGCGAATCGCAGACGCAGACCGCCCAGGCCTACAACGCCGACGGCACGGTGGCGCAATATCAGTTGCGCTATACCGTGCGCTTTCAGCTCGCCACGCCGCAGGGCAGGATGCTGATCGCCCCGACCGACCTGACGCAGACCAGCAATCTGAGCTACAACTCCAGCGCCATGCTGGCCAAGGCCAACGAAACCGATCTGCTCTACCGCGGCATGCGCCAGGAGCTCATCGACCGCCTGATGTTCCAGCTCGCCGCGGTGAAGGTGAACTGATGCAGATCCCCTCGGAGCAGCTCGACGCCCACCTCGCCCGGCAGCTCGGCGCGCTGTACGTGGTGTACGGAGATGAGACGCTGCTGGTCAACGAGGCCGTGGATGCCATACGCGCCCGCGCCCGCCAGCAGGGATTCGACGAACGCGAGAGTCACACGGTGGAACGCGGCTTCGACTGGAGCCATCTGCTTGCGGGCAGCCGCGAGATCAGCCTGTTCGGTGGCAGACGGCTCATCGAACTGCACATTCCCGGCGGCAAACCCGGACGCGACGGCGGCGAAGCGCTGGCCGCACTCCCCGGCCATCTCTCGGCCGACGTCATGGCCGTGGTCATCCTGCCCCGCCTGGATGCGGCGACGCAGAAGTCCAACTGGTTCGGCGCCCTGAGCCAGCGCGGCATCGCGGTGCGGGTGGACAGCATCGAACTGCCGCAACTGCCGCGCTGGATCGCCGCGCGGCTGCAGCGCCACGGCTTGATTCTCCCGCCGGGCGAAGCGGGGCGCGCGCTCACCGATTTTCTGGTCGCGCGGGTGGAAGGCAATCTGCTTGCGGCGCATCAGGAGATCGAAAAGCTCGCCCTGCTGTGCTCGCCGGGCGAGCTCGATCCCGACGCGGTCGAGCAGGCGGTGCTCAACGTGGCGCGCTACAGCGTGTTCAAGCTCGGCGAAGCCGTGCTGGGCGGCGATGTCGCCCGCCTGCGCCGCATGCTCGGCGGACTGCAGGCCGAAGGCGTGGCCCCGGTGCTGGTGCACTGGACGCTGGCCGACGACATCCGCGCCTGGCTGCGCATCCGCCAGGGTCTGGACGCCGGGCAGTCGCTGCCCGCGCTGCTGCGCGCCAACCGCATCTGGGGCGTGAAGGAAAAATTGCTCGAACGCGCCCTGCCGCGCCTGCGCACCCCCGATCTGGAACGGCTGCTGCAACTGGCCGCGCAATGCGATCTGGCCGTCAAGGGCCTGCGACCCGACACCCTGCCGCGCGCGCCGTGGGAAGCGCTTGAGGTGCTCGCGCTGTCCATGCTCGAAGCGCTGTGGCCCACGCCGCCCGGTGCGCGTCAGGGCCGAAGGCTGGTGCTGCGCCCGGCGTTTTAGTGCCTGTTCACGCCCGATGGATGACCATCCCCCTCCCAACCTCCCCCGCAAGCGGAGGAGGTGTTTTTACTTGTGAACTCTGCCGCACAGCCCGGCTCCGAGCACAGTCCGCTGCATTTCGTGGCTTCATTCATTGCAACGTTCATGGCCTTTTTTCTGCACCGTTCCCGCGTCGTTCTGCTGTCCCAAGCCCTGGCCGCACTCGGGCTGTCTGCTGCCGTCTTGCCCCCCGCGGCCTTAGCCCAGACTGCCCCCGCACCCGATCACGCGCCCAGCTTCACAGCGGGGCCGGACGATGTCATGCGCGTGCTGCCCGCACAACTGCTCCCCGCTTTGCAGGTGGACTGCCACGGCGTGAAAACCGCCGCGCCCGCCTGGCCCGCGCAGTTGCAGGCTTGTGCCGCCTTGTTGACGGCGCTCAATCAGGTGAGCGTGCCGGAGAAGCAGGCATCCCTGCCGACGGCCATGCTCTGCCCCGCACCCAGCCCGCTTGCCGCAGCCTGGAGCCGAGCGGCGGAGCAGGCCGGCAATCTGGTCAAGCTCGATTTTGCCGGTGCGCCCGAGCAGGTCAGCGGCGCCAGCTTCATCGGTCCGAAAGGCAGCCGCGTGCTGCTCGTCAACCGCAGCGCGCAGGCCGTGCGGGTCAAACTCGGAACCTGGGTGGGCAAGGCGGCGCGGCTCGATCAATACACCGAACCAAGCGGCGTAGCCCAAGCGCCAAGAGTCCAGCATCTGCGCCGCGAATTGGACGCGCAAGATGCCCAGGGCATTCTGCTGCCGCCGATGTCGCTCAGCGTGGTGGGGTGAACTTCACTGCGATAGTCAAGCTGCAATCAAACGGCCCACTGCCGCAACTCATCCAACCCGACCACGCCCGACCAGGGCTGGCTGCCGATGCGCCCGGTCGCGGGGGCGTCCGCTTCGCCCAGGCCGTCGAGCCAGGCCAGTGCGCCGTCGAAGTTTTCGTGATGCGTGTAGGCGCCGGTGGTGACGATGGTGCGCAGACCGGCGCCGTGCGCGGCGCGCAGGCCGTTGGTGGAATCTTCGAACGCCAGCGCCTGATCAGGGCACAGCGCCAGGCGTTCGAGCACCCAGGTGTAGATGCCGGGGTCGGGTTTTTTGCGCGGCACGGCGTCTCCTGCGCCCACCACTTCGAACCACTCCATGCCGCGCGCACCCAGCGTGGCGTGGATGAGCGCCTCGACATTGTCCGGCGTGGTGGTGGTGGCAATCGCCAGCCGCAGACCGGCGCCGCGCGCCTGTTCCAGCACCCGGCGCACGCCGGGGCGCAGACCGATGCCGCCCGCGGCGACCCGCCGCACATAGTGCGCGGTCTTGCGGCGGTGCAGATCGGCGATCAGCCCCGCCGCTTCCGACGCAGCCGCGGCCTGCGGGTCGATCTCCTGCCAGTAAGCCAGCATGCGCTCCTTGCCGCCGGTGATGGCGAGCAGGCGACCGTAGGTGGGCACATCCCAGTTCCAATCGAGCCCGGCATCGGCAAAGGCCTGATTGAAGGCGATGCGGTGACCGTCGCGCTCGGTCTCGGCCAGGGTGCCGTCGACGTCGAAAATCAGTGCGCGCAGAGGCGTTGAATTCATGCCTCGCCTTTCCATTTGATCGAGCAGCCGATGCTGGGATATTGCTCATCCGGGCCGATGCCGGTGGCGGCGATCTGCTTCATGGCCTCGAACAGGTCGCGGCGCGCGTCGGGCGGCGCTGCCTGCTTGCGCGAGGCGTCGAGCTGGCCGCGGTATTGCAGCTTCAAATCGGCATTGAAGCCGAAAAAATCGGGCGTGCACACCGCACCGTAGGCCTTGGCGACCTGCTGCGTTTCGTCGAACAGGTAGGGAAAGCCGAAGCCATGCCTTGCGGCGAAGTCCTTCATGCGGTCGAAGGAATCTTCCGGGTAGGCGGTGACATCATTGCTGTTGATCGCCACCGCATGCACGCCGAGGGCGCGCAGTTCGTCGGTGTCTCGGCGAATGCGGTCGGCCACGGCCTGCACATAGGGGCAGTGGTTGCAGATGAACAGGACCAGCGTGCCCTTGGGTCCGCGCACATCGGCCAGGCTCCAGGTGCGGCCGTCCACACCGGGCAGGGAAAAATCGGGCGCGGCGAAGCCGCGTTGCAGGGGATCGGCGGTGGCTGCCATCGAAAGCCTCCTTTGAACGAGGTTTGAAATGGGTTTGCACAGATGACAACCCCGGCAGGCGCCGGGGTTGTCGGTCAGTCAGATGCGTACTGGATCAGTTGATCTTGGGATCGAGTTCGCCCTTTTCGTAGCGCTTGTACATCTCTTCCAGATTGATCGGCTTGATCCTGGGCGCATGGCCTGCCGTGCCGAAGGCTTCGTAACGCGCCTTGCAAATGTCTTTCATGGCCTTGGTCGAGGCGGCGAGGAATTTGCGCGGGTCGAACTCTTTCGGATTCTCGGCGAGGAATTTGCGCGTCGCGCCGGTGGACGCCATGCGCAGATCGGTGTCGATGTTGACCTTGCGCACGCCGTGCCTGATGCCCTCGACGATCTCCTCGACCGGCACGCCGTAGGTCTCGCCCATGTCGCCGCCGTATTCGTTGATGATCTTGAGCCATTCCTGCGGCACCGAGGAGGAGCCGTGCATCACCAGATGGGTGTTGGGAATGCGCGCGTGGATTTCCTTGATGCGGCCGATGGCGAGAATGTCGCCGGTGGGCGGGCGGGTGAACTTGTACGCGCCGTGGCTGGTACCGATGGCGATCGCCAGGGCGTCCACGCCGGTCTTCTTCACGAAGTCGGCGGCTTCTTCGGGGTCGGTGAGCAACTGGCTGTGGTCGAGCGTGCCTTCGGCGCCGATGCCGTCTTCTTCACCTGCGGTGCCGGTTTCCAGCGACCCGAGGCAGCCGAGTTCGCCTTCGACCGACACGCCGCAGGCATGCGCCATTTCCACCGTGCGACGGGTGACGTCGACGTTGTACTCGTAGCTGGTCGGGGTTTTGCCGTCGGTGCCCAGCGAGCCGTCCATCATCACCGAGCTGAAGCCGAGCTGGATCGAGCGCTGGCACACCGCCGGGCTGGTGCCGTGGTCCTGGTGCATGACCACGGGAATATCGGGCCACTCTTCGACCGCCGCAAGGATGAGGTGGCGCAGGAAGGGTGCGCCGGCGTATTTGCGCGCGCCGGCCGAAGCCTGGAGGATGACCGGGGAATCGGTCTCGGCGGCGGCTTCCATGATGGCGCGCACTTGTTCGAGGTTGTTGACGTTGAAGGCGGGAACGCCGTAGGAATGCTCGGCCGCGTGGTCGAGCAGTTGACGCAGGGAAATCAGGGCCATGATGGACTCCTCAAGAAGGGAAAGACAGGGTCAACGAAAGTTGGGCACAACGAGAGTCGGGCACAAATTCAGCCATCAGGACAGCGGCAGTTTGGCGCGCTGCTGCAGTATCTCGAAGGCGGGCAACTGCTTGCCTTCGAGCACTTCGAGAAAGGCGCCGCCGCCGGTGGAGATATAGCCGATCTTGTCGGCGATGCCGTATTTGGCAATGGCCGCCAGGGTATCGCCGCCGCCCGCGATGGAGAAGGCAGGGCTGTTGGCGATGGCCTCGGCCAGCGTCCTGGTGCCGTTGGCGAAGGCGTCGAACTCGAATACGCCCACCGGCCCGTTCCAGACGATGGTGCCTGCGGTCTTGAGCTTGTCGGCCAGCATTTGCGCGGTCTTGGGGCCGATGTCGAGAATCAGGTCGTCGGCGCCCACGTCATGGGCGTCCTTGACCGTGGCCTTCGCATCGGCGGCGAAGCGGTCGGCCACGACCACGTCCACCGGAATGGGCACTTCGGCGCCGCGTGCCTTCATCTTGGCGATGACTTTTTTCGCTTCATCCACCAGATCGGGCTCGGCCAGGCTCTTGCCGATGGGCAGCCCTTCGGCCAGCATGAAGGTGTTGGCGATGCCGCCGCCGACGATCAGGCCGTCGACCTTGTCGGCCAGGCTCTGCAGGATGGTGAGCTTGGTGGACACCTTGGAGCCCGCGACGATGGCCACCAGCGGACGCGCGGGCTTTTCCAGCGCGCGGCTGATGGCGTCGATCTCGGCGGCCAGCAGCGGGCCCGCGCAGGCGATGGGCGCGTACTTGGCAATGCCGTAGGTGGTCGCTTCGGCGCGGTGCGCGGTGCCGAAGGCGTCGTTCACATAGATGTCGCAGAGCCTGGCGATCTTTTGCGACAGCGCGTCATCGTTCTTTTTCTCGCCCTTGTTGAGGCGGGCGTTTTCGAGCATGACCACTTCGCCGGGGCGCACGTCGAAGCCGCCGTCCACCCAGTTGGCCTGCAGCTTGACCGGCAGGCCGAGCAGCTCGCTCAGGCGCCGGGCCACGGGGGCCAGCGAATCCTCGGGCTTGAACTCGCCTTCGGTCGGGCGGCCCAGGTGCGAGGTGATCATCACCGCGGCGCCAGCGTCGAGCGCCATCCTCACCGCGGGCACGGAAGCGCGCACGCGGGTGTCTTCGGTGATCTCGCCCTGGTCGTTGAGTGGCACGTTCAGATCGGCGCGGATGAATACGCGCTTGTCCTGGGCGAAGCCGCGCTTGCACACTTCTTCAAAGGTCAGGATTTGCATCAATCTCTCCTCGGTTCTGCCCCAGGTGGGTCTGCGCGCAGACCCGCCTGGGACGCCACAACAATAAGCGCCATCAGTTGCTGGCGACGTGCTGGGCGAAGCGCAGCATATTGCAGGTGTAGCCGTATTCGTTGTCATACCAAGACACCACCTTGACGAAGGTGGGATCGAGGGCGATGCCGGCCTCGGCATCGAAGATCGACGGCAGCGAGCTGCCGCGAAAGTCGGTGGAGACGACCTTGTCTTCGGTGTAACCCAGCACGCCCTTGAGCGGGCCCTCGGATGCGGCCTTCATCGCGGCGCAGATGTCGGCGTAGCTGGCTTGCCTGTCGAGTTCGACGGTCAGGTCGACCACCGACACATCGGGCGTGGGCACGCGAAAGCTCATGCCGGTGAGCTTCTTGTTCAGCTCGGGGATGACCTTGCCCACGGCCTTGGCGGCTCCGGTGCTCGATGGAATGATGTTGTCGAGAATGCCGCGGCCGCCGCGCCAGTCCTTGTTCGACGGGCCGTCCACGGTCTTTTGCGTGGATGTGGCGGCGTGCACCGTGCTCATCAGCCCGCGCTTGATGCCGAAGCTGTCGTGGAGCACCTTGGCCACGGGAGCCAGGCAGTTGGTGGTGCAGGAGGCGGCGGAGACGATGCTCTCACCGGCGTACTTGGCGTGATTCACGCCATAGACGAACATCGGCGTGTCGTCCTTCGACGGGGCGGTTTGCACCACTTTTTTCGCTCCGGCGTCGAGGTGCTTCTGGCAGGTGTCGTGGGTGAGGAAAAAGCCGGTGGCTTCGATCACCAGGTCGGCATTCACTTCGCTCCACTTCAGGTTGGCGGGATCGCGCTCGGCGGTCAGGCGGATTTTCTTGCCGTTGACCACGAGGTGGTTGCCCTCCACCCCCACCGTGCCGTTGAAGCGGCCATGCACCGAGTCGTACTGCAGCATATAGGCCAGGTAGTCGGGTTCGAGCAGGTCGTTGATGGCGACGATTTCGAGGTCGCTGAATTCGGCTTCCTGCGCCACGGCCCGGAACACCATGCGGCCGATGCGGCCGAATCCATTGATGGCAACACGAATGGTCATATGAAATCTCCTGGATGAAGGTTGAGCATGAAAGGGGGATCGGGTAGGCCGCCAAAGAAAAACGATCAAAAACGATCAGTCGACCGGGTGCAGGGACTGGGTCGGCACGGCTTCGACGACTGCGGCCACCGTCGGGATGATGCGATCGGGCGACGCGAGGGCGATGGATTTGCCGTGGTTGTAGCCATAGGGTACCGCCCATATCGGCACCCCGGCGGCCCGCGCCGTGGCGACATCGGTCTCGGAATCGCCAACGAACAGGGCGCGATCGGGCTGCAGCTTGAAGGCGTCGAGACAGTAGCGCACCGGCAGCGGGTCGGGCTTCTTGGCTTCGAGCGTGTCGCCCGCGACCACCATGTCGAAAAAGTGCCGGATGCCATGCACCATGAGCACGGTCGTGGTAAAGCGCTGCTCCTTGTTGGTGACCAGCGCGATGCGCACCTGCGCCGCGCGCAGCGCCTTGAGGGTGCTCAGCACGTCGGGATAGAGGCGGCTGCGCTTGCCGGTGCGCTCGGCATAGAACGCGGCGAAGCGCGGCATCAGGATGTCGAGCGTGCCGGTGCGCCGCACGGTCTCTTCTTCGAGGCCGGTGGCGTGCGCATAGGCATGCAGCATGAGCGCGCGCGTGCCCTGTCCGATCCAGGCGCGGATGAGATGCTCGGAGACCTCGGGCAGTTGCTGGTCGCGCAGCAGGTCGTTGACCGCATCGGCGATTTCCGGCGCGGTCTCGACCAGCGTGCCGTCGAGGTCGAACATCACCAGGTCGAACGGGATGGACAGGGCTTGCGTCATCTCTGTGTGTGCGGGTGGCGTCTGGGTCAGTCGTCAGGGTCAGTCCAGTTCCAGCACGGACCTGGCCACCGCGACGGTGTGCTCGGCGGTGATCCTGAAGTGCTGGTAGAGCTGCGCCGCGGGGGCGGATTCGCCGAAAGTGCGGATGCCGACGATGCCCCCGTCCAGACCGACGTATTTGTGCCAGAAGTCGGGATGCGCCGCCTCGATGGCCACGCGCGGCACGTCAGCGGGCAGCACCTCGATGCGGTAGGCCGCGTCCTGGCGGTCGAAGGCGTTGGTGCAGGGCATGGACACCACGCGCGCGGCAATGCCCTGCTCGGCCAGCATGCCTTGCGCCTTGAGCGCAATCTCGACTTCCGAGCCGGTGGCGATCAGCACGATCTCTGGCAGACCGTCCGGGGCTTCGGACAGCACATAGCCGCCGCGCGAGATGAAGCGCTCGGCATCTTCCGGGTGCGGGGTGGAGACCAGGTTCTGGCGCGACAGCAGCAGGGCGCTGGGGCCGTGCTTGTGCTCGATGGCGTGCTTCCAGGCGACGGCGGTTTCGAGCACGTCGGCCGGGCGCCACACGTCCAGATTGGGGATGAGGCGCAGGCTGGAGGGATGCTCGATGGGCTGGTGCGTCGGGCCGTCTTCGCCCAGACCGATGGAATCGTGCGAGAACACGTGGATGACGCGCTGCTTCATCAGCGCGCTCATGCGCACGCCGTTGCGCGAGTAGTCGGAGAACATCAGGAAGGTGCCGCCATAGGGCAGGAAGCCGCCGTGCAGCGCCATGCCGTTCATCATGGCCACCATGCCGAACTCGCGCACGCCGTAGGACAGGTAGTTGAACGCCGTACCCGGCGCGGCCTTCTCGAAGGGATGCGAGGCCTTGACCGCGGTGAGGTTGGAGCCGGTCAGGTCGGCCGAGCCGCCGAACAGGCCGGGCAGCGCGGGCACCAGCGTTTCGAGCGCGATCTGCGAGGACTTGCGCGTGGCGGTGGCCGCGGTGACTGCGCGCGCCTTGGCATAAAGCGTCTGCACCGTCTGGCCCCAGTCGGCCGGCAGATCGCCCGCCATGCGGCGCCTGAATTCGGCGGCGAGCTCGGGATGCGCCTTTTCATAGGCGGCGAAGCGCTCGTTCCAGTCGGCTTCGAGCTTGGCGCCGTGGAACCTGGCGTCCCAGGCCTGGTAGATGTCGGCGGGAATCTCGAACGGACCGTAGTCCCAGCCCAGCACCCCGCGGGTGGCGTCGGCCTCGGCCTGGCCGAGCGCGGCGCCGTGCACGTCGTGCGTGCCGGCCTTGTTGGGCGAACCCCAGCCGATGGTGGTGCGGCAGATGATGAGGGTGGGCCTGTCGCTGGTCTTGGCCTCGGCCGTGGCCTTTTCCACGGCAACGGCGTCATGGCCATCGATCGGGCCGATGACATTCCAGCCGTAGGACTCGAAGCGCAGCCGGGTGTTGTCGGTGAACCAGTGCTCGACATGGCCGTCGATGGAAATGCCGTTGTCGTCGTAGTAGGCGACGAGCTTGTTGAGCTTGAGGGTGCCGGCCAGCGAACAGGCCTCGTGACTGATGCCTTCCATCAGGCAGCCGTCGCCGAGAAACACATAGGTGTGGTGATCGACGACGGTGTGGCCCGGCTGGTTGAACTGCGCGGCCAGCACCTTCTCGGCCAGCGCCATGCCCACGGCGTTGGCGACGCCCTGGCCCAGCGGTCCGGTGGTGGTTTCGACCCCCGGGGTGTAGCCCACTTCGGGGTGTCCGGGGGTTTTGCTGTGCAACTGGCGGAAACGCTTGAGCTCTTCGATCGGCAGGTCGTAGCCGGTGAGGTGCAGCACGGCGTAGAGCAGCATCGAACCGTGGCCGTTGGACAGTACGAAGCGGTCGCGATTGGCCCAGTGCGGATTGGCCGGGTTGTGATGCATGTGGTTGCGCCACAGCACTTCGGCGATGTCGGCCATGCCCATCGGGGCGCCGGGGTGGCCGGAGTTGGCCGCCTGCACGCCGTCGATGGCGAGAAAGCGGATGGCGTTGGCCAGACGGCGGCGTTGTTGGGTATCGATTTGAGCGGTAGTCATGTTGATATTCTCCCTGGCTTAAGCGGCGCGGCGCTTGAGGTCCATCAGGCGCAGGATCATCGGCGTGAAGATGAGCTGCATCGCCAGCCCCATCTTGCCGCCGGGCACCACCAGGGTGTTGGGGCGGCTCATCCACGAGTCGTGGAGCATGGACACCAAATAGGGAAAGTCGATGCCCTTGGGGTTGGCAAAGCGGATGACCACCATGCTCTCGTCCAGGCTGGGAATGTCCTTGGCGATGAACGGATTGGACGTATCGACCGTGGGCACGCGCTGGAAATTGACGTGGGTGCGCGAGAACTGCGGCACGATGTAGTGCACATAGTCGGGCATGCGGCGCAGGATGGTGTCCATCACGGCCTCCTGCGAATAGCCGCGCTGGACCTGGTCGCGGTGCAGTTTCTGGATCCACTCCAGGTTGATGATGGGCACCACGCCGACGAGCAGATCGACCTGCCTGGCCACGTCGATCCTGTCGTCGGCATACCCCCCGTGCAGACCTTCGTAGAACATCAGATCGGAGCCCGGCTTGATGTCCTTCCACTCGGTGAAGTTGCCCGGCTCGACACCGAATTCGGCCGCCTCGCCCGCATCATGGATGTATTTGCGCACCTTGCCGCCGCCGGTCTCGCCGTAGGTCTTGAACACGTTTTCCAGCTCGCCCAGCAGGTTGGCGTCGGGGCCGAAGTGGCTGAAGTGGCGGTTGCCCGCGGCTTCCTGCTTTTTCATCTCTTCGCGCATTTCCATGCGGTTGTAGGCATGGAAGGAGTCGCCCTCGACGATCTGCGCAGTGAGATTTTCGCGGCGGAAGATGTGCTGGAAGCTGCGCATCACCGTGGTGGTGCCGGCGCCCGACGACCCGGTGATGGCGATGATGGGATGTTTGACAGACATGGTGCGAGCCTCTTTTCAATACAAGGAAATCCATTCATGCGGCGCTCATCTTGCGTGAGCCGCCGCCCGGTTCGATCTGGGGGCAAAGCACAGGCGCGGCAGAGGATGCCCCCGGTTCGGCGCAGGCCGCGGCGGGCGAACCCGATCGCCGCGGCGATCAGCGGCCGACTTCGTCGCGGTACAGCGAACGCTCTTTGAACAGCGGCGATTCGAAGGCCTTGTCTTCACCCCGATCGTACTCGGCGTGATAGCGCTCCAGACGTTCGATCTCGTTCCTGGAACCCAGCATCACCGGCACGCGCTGATGCAGCGAGCTTGGCTGCACCTCAAGAATACGCCCGCGCCCGGTGGACGCCGCGCCGCCGGCCTGCTCGACGATCATGCCGATGGGATTGGCCTCGTACATCAGGCGCAGGCGGCCGGGCTTGCTGGGGTCTTTGGTGTCCTTGGGGTACATGAAAATGCCGCCGCGCATCAGAATGCGATGCACGTCGGCCACCATCGAGGCGATCCAGCGGGTGTTGAAGTCGCGCTCGCGCGGACCGGTCTTGCCGGCCTTGCATTCGGCGACGTAGCGTTGCACCGGCGGCTCCCAGAAACGCTCGTTGCTGGTGTTGATGGCGAACTCGCTGGTGTCGGCGGGAATCTTGAGATCGGGATGGGTGAGCACGAAGTTGCCGATCTCGCGGTCGAGGGTGAAGCCGTGCGTGCCCTTGCCCACGGTCAGCACCAGCATGGTGGCCGGGCCGTAGATGGCGTAGCCGGCCGCGACCTGCTCGGTTCCGGGACGCAGGTAGTCGGCCACGGTGGGGTCACCGATCTTGGTGTGGCGCAGCACCGAGAAAATGGTGCCGACCGAGACGTTGACGTCGGTGTTCGACGAGCCGTCGAGCGGATCGAAGATCAGCAGATAGGGGCCGCGCTCGAACTCCTTGGGCAGGGTGTAGGGGTCGTCCATTTCCTCGGACGCCATGCCGGCCACCAGGCCGCCCCACTCGCAGGCCTGGATCATCGCCTCGTTGGACAGCACGTCGAGCTTTTTCTGCACCTCGCCCTGCACGTTCTGCGTGTCGAGCGCCCCGAGAAAGCCGCCGAGCGCGCCTTTGGAGGTCATGGCGGAGATGGCCTTGACCGCGGCGGTCACGTCCACGAGCAAGGCGGCGAGATCGGCCTGATCGTCGGTGCCGTGCAATTGCTCGATGAGGAATTTCGAAATGGTGGTGCGACCTGACTGCATGCTGGGGCTCCCAATGGTGATGGGCCACGGACAGCAAACCCATGCCGCCCCAGAAAAGGCGGACGAATCGGCTGGCTCGAGGCTCGATGACTTTTTGAAGCAACCTGCTGCGGCCCGGCTTGCCTTGAGCGGCGGCCCTGGCGTCAAGTCGCTTCAAAAAGCCCGCAGCCCCAAACGGAGACTCGCATGAACAGACTTCATTGGCTGCGGTAAAAGCTCCTGAAGCAGAACTTCGGAGCCCGTTCACAAGGGGTTGGCCTGCGAGCTGCCCTCGTGAGGCAGCGACCAGCTCAGCCAGAACGGCCGAATATAAGTGGATTGCTGAATTAAGGTAAATTCATTTTTTATTGCGATGTCGATAATCTTTGCTGATCTATATGAAAAACGTCACCCTGCGCCAGCTACGAGTCTTCAGTTCTGCCGCGCGTCACTTGAATTTCGGCAAGGCGGCGCGCGAAATGCATCTCACCCCGCCCGCCGTGTCGATGCAGATCCGCGAACTGGAGTCGCAGGTGGGGCTGCCGCTGTTCGAGCGTCAGGGCAAGACGGTCAGCCTGACGGTCACGGGAGAATATCTGCTGGTCTATGTGCGCAGGATTCTGGCCACGCTGAAAGACGCCGACGACGCGCTGGCACGCTTTCGCGGCATCGAGGCGGGCCGACTGACCGTAGGCATGGTGAGCACGGCCAAGTATTTCCTGCCGCGCATGCTGGCGCGATTCCGTCAGGAATATCCCCATGTGGAAGTGCGGCTGTCGGTGGGCAACCGCGAGTCGCTCGTCGCACAACTGCAGAACAGCGAGGTGGATCTGGCGGTGATGGGACGCCCGCCGCGCGATCTGGCCACGCGCGCCGAGCCCTTCGCCGCGCACCCGCTGGGCATCATCGCCGCGCCAGGACATCCGCTGCTGGCGGGAGAAGAGATGCCGGCCGAGGCGCTGGGCCAGTTCAGCTTCCTCATCCGTGAGCCGGGCTCGGGCACGCGCGCGGCGTTCGAGGAATATCAGCGGCAGTACCAGCTCGATCTGCCCGCCGTCATCGAGATGGACAGCAACGAGACCATCAAGCAGGCGGTCATGGCCGGCATGGGCATCAGCTTTCTGTCGCTGCACACCATCGGTCTGGAACTGCGCAGCGGCCTGCTGGCAGTGGCGCCGGTCGAAGGCCTGCCGCTGGTGCGGCGCTGGTATGTGGTCAACAGCCTGTCCAAGCTGCTCTCGCCCGCGGCGGAAACCTTCCGCTATTTCATCCTGGAACACGGCGAGGCGTTTCTCGCGGAAAGCTTCGGCGCGCTGCAGCCCCTGCCCGGCGAACAATCGGCCGCTGCCGCCGCAACCCCGCAGCAGGCCATTCAACCGGCCGCACTCGTCAACCGGCGCAAGGCCACGTCGAACTGACGATAGATCTCGGATGCACGCCCGACGCTGTAGTCGAGATCGCGCAGCAGGCCGTCCTTGAGGCCATAGATGCAGGCGTGCACGGTCACGTTCTGCCCGCGGCTCCAGGCGTCCTGCAGCACCGTGGTGCGGCAGACATTGCGCGCCTGCTCCAGCGCATTGAGTTCGCACAGCCGGTCGTAGCGCGCCTGCGGCCCGGACAGGTCGGCGAGTCGTCCGGCGTGGCTGTCCATGACCTCGCGCACATGCCCCAGCCAGTTGTCGGCCAGGCCGACGCGGCGGCCATCCAGTACCGTCTTGATGCCCGAGCAGTGATAGTGACCGACCACGAGCACATGCTCGACCTGCAGGATGTCCACCGCGAACTGCAGCGTGGACAGGGCGTTGAGATCGGACTGCGGCATCACATTGGCCACGTTGCGGTGCACGAACACCTCGCCCGGCGCGAGGTCGATGATTTCGTTGGCGGGCACGCGCGAATCGGAGCAGCCGATCCAGAAGTATTTCGGCGCCTGCTGCTGCGCCAGGCGTTCGAACAGCCCCGGATCGGTGCGGCGCACCCGATCCACCCAGGCGCGGTTGTTGTCGAACAGATGGCGGTAGGCGGGGTTGTCAAGCGCGTTGTTCATGTCGCGAGTGGCTTTCAAAGGTGAGTTGAACAAGGGCACAAAGCGGTGCGGTATCGGCCCGCAGCACGCGCGGGCCCAGGGTCGCGCGGGTGAAGCCGGCGGCAAGCGCCAGCGCCTCTTCGTCGGCGCTCAGCCCGCCTTCGGGTCCGGAAAGCACATGGGCCTGATCGCCCGCCGCCAGAGCGGGCAAAAGCGAGGCGGAGTCGGCCTGCGGACTCAGCAGAAGCCGAGCCGTGTTGGAGGGAAGATCGTCCAACCAGTCTGCCAGATGGCGAATCGGCGCAATGCGCGGCAGGCGGTTGCGGCCGCACTGCTCGCATGCCCCCGCCGCGATGCCCTGCCAATGCATCACCCGCCTCTGCGCCCGTTCTCCGCTCAGACGCAGCACACTGCGCTGCGTGATGAGCGGCTGGAGGCTGGCGGCGCCCAGTTCCGTGGCTTTTTCCACCAGCCAGTCCATGCGCTCGTTGGCGGGCATGCCGATGGCCAGGTGAATACGCGGGCCGGTCTCGCGCTCGATGGCGCGGTATTCGAGCACCTCGACCTGCTGCGCGCCCTGCAGTCGCGCCAGCCACTCGCCGCCCAAGCCGTCGAACAGCACGAGATTCTCTCCAGCTCGCAGCCGCAGCACCTGAACATGCCGCGAGGCCGCCGCTGGCAGGTCGAACAGACCGACTCGCAGCGCAGAAGGAATGAACAGCCGCGGCAGCATGGCAATCGCCGATCAGTCCAGCATCTGCGGCAAGGCTTGCGTGTCCGCCGAGAACAGGCGCACGCCTTCGGCGAGCTTCTCGCTGGCCATGCGATCGGCCTGCAGCGCCACACGAAATTCGGCTTCGTCGATGGCGGGCGGCAGGGCATCTTCCACGGCGCCGGGGCATGCCGGATCGAGCTGACGCGGCATGGGACGCGCGCTGTCAGCGAGTTCGTCCAGCAGCGCGGGGGCGATGGTCAGCAGGTCGCACCCGGCGAGCGCGGCGATCTGGTCGAGGTTGCGAAAGCTCGCGCCCATGACCTCGGTGCGCACGCCGTGCTGCTTGTAGTAGCGCCAGATGCGCAGCAGCGAGCGCACGCCCGGATCGTTCGCACCGCGCCGGGCGGCATCGTCCCAGCCTGCGCCGAGCTGCTGCCTGTGCCAATCGGTGATGCGCCCGACAAAGGGCGAGATGAGCTGCACCTGCGCGTCGGCGCAGGCCCGCGCCTGCTCGAAGTTGAACAGCAGGGTGAGATTGCAGGCGATGCCTTCCTGCTGCAACACACGCGCGGCGGCAATGCCCTCCCAGGTGGAGGCGATCTTGATGAGCACGCGCTCGCGCGGCACGCCTTGCGCGGCGTAGAGCGCGATGAGGCGGCGTGCGCGCGCCAGCGTGGCCGCCGTATCGAACGACAGCCGCGCATCGACCTCGGTGGACACGCGCCCCGGCACGCGCCGCAGGATTTCGATGCCAAACGCCACCAGCAGGCGATCCATGCGCTCTTCGGCGTGATGCGCGGGCGCGGCCTGCGCCTGGCGCAACAGCGCGCCATGGCGCGCATCGCGCGCGGCTTTCAGGATGAGGCTGGGATTGGTCGTGGCATCGCGCGCTTTCCAGCGCGAAACCAGATCCAGATCGGCGGTATCGACCACCACCGTGGTCGAGGCGGACAAGGCGTCGAGGGCGTGCATGGGCTCCATCGTACCGAGGGATCGAGCGGCGCACAGGTTCACTGCAGGCAAAGCCGAACTGCGGATCGAGTCATGGATTCAGCCCCGGACTGTTAATTTTTCCTGAATTCATCGGTCATTTATTGTTAGTTTTAATGATTGAATCAGCCTCCTACACTGCGTTTGCCTTGACACCACGGGGTCGAAATTTCAGACATCGCCGCGGTGCATTCAAGTTGTCGGATGGAGCACGAATCCCCTGTGCGATCCAGGGCATGGCAAGGCGAATGGGGCCATCTCAATCGTTTTTCAATGAAGCGCAAGTGAAGGAGCAAACCATGGCAGTGAAAACCTACAACGCCGGTGTGAAGGAATACCGGCAGACTTACTGGATGCCCGAGTACACGCCGCAGGATACCGACATCCTGGCCGTGTTCAAGATCACCCCCCAGCCGGGCGTGGACCGCGAGGAAGCCGCCGCCGCCGTGGCCGCCGAGTCTTCCACCGGCACCTGGACCACGGTGTGGACCGATCTGCTGACCGACCTCGACTACTACAAGGGCCGTGCCTATGCGATCGAGGACGTTCCCGGCGACGACACGTGCTTCTATGCCTTCATCGCCTACCCGATCGACCTGTTCGAAGAGGGTTCGGTGGTCAACGTGTTCACCTCGCTCGTCGGCAACGTGTTCGGCTTCAAGGCCGTGCGCGCGCTGCGCCTGGAAGACGTGCGCTTCCCCATCGCCTACGTCAAGACCTGCGGCGGCCCGCCCCACGGCATCCAGGTCGAGCGCGACATCATGAACAAGTACGGCCGGCCTCTCCTGGGCTGCACCATCAAGCCGAAATTGGGCCTTTCGGCCAAGAACTACGGCCGCGCCGTATATGAAGTGCTGCGCGGCGGCCTGGACTTCACCAAGGACGACGAGAACGTCAACAGCCAGCCCTTCATGCGCTGGCGCCAGCGCTTCGACTTCGTCATGGAAGCCATCGAGAAGGCCGAGCGCGAGACCGGCGAGCGCAAGGGCCATTATCTCAACGTGACCGCACCGACGCCGGAAGAAATGTACAAGCGGGCCGAGTACGCCAAGGAAATCGGCGCCCCCATCATCATGCACGACTACATCACCGGCGGCTTCTGCGCCCACACGGGACTGGCCGACTGGTGCCGCGACAACGGCGTGCTGCTGCACGTGCACCGCGCCATGCACGCCGTGCTCGACCGCAACCCGCACCACGGCATCCACTTCCGCGTGCTGGCCAAGGTACTGCGCCTGATGGGTGGCGACCACCTGCACTCCGGCACCGTCGTGGGCAAGCTCGAAGGCGACCGCGAGGCCACCCTGGGCTGGATCGACATCATGCGCGAGTCCTACATCAAGGAAGACCGTTCGCGCGGCATCTTCTTCGACCAGGACTGGGGCTCCATGCCCGGCGTCTTCCCGGTCGCCTCGGGCGGCATCCACGTCTGGCACATGCCCGCGCTGGTCACCATCTTCGGTGACGACTCGGTGCTGCAGTTCGGCGGCGGCACGCTCGGACATCCGTGGGGCAACGCAGCCGGCGCCGCGGCGAACCGGGTTGCGCTGGAAGCCTGCGTGGAAGCGCGCAACCGCGGCGTCGCCGTCGAGAAGGAAGGCAAGGCCATCCTGACCGAAGCGGCAAAGCACAGCCCCGAACTGAAGATCGCCATGGAAACCTGGAAAGAAATCAAGTTCGAGTTCGACACCGTCGACAAGCTGGACGTCGCGCACAAGTAAACCCCGGCGTTGCGAAAACCTGGCGCAGCGTGCACGGCCCAGGCCCGGCGCGCGGCGCGAATGAATCGATTTGAAAGGAAATCAAATGTCTGAAGTGATGGATTACAAAAGCCGGCTCTCCGACCCCGCCAGCCGCAAGTTCGAAACCTTCTCCTACCTGCCGGCCATGACCCCCGAGCAGATACGCAAGCAGGTGCAATACATCGTCTCCAAAGGCTGGAACCCCGCCATCGAGCACACAGAGCCCGAGCACCTGATGGACTCCTACTGGTACATGTGGAAGCTGCCGATGTTCGGCGAAACCGATGTGGACCGCATCCTGGCCGAAGCCGAAGCCTGCCACAAGGCCAACCCGGAGAACCACGTGCGGCTGATCGGCTACGACAACTTCAAGCAGTCGCAGGGCGCGTCGATGGTGATCTTCCGCGGCAAGACGGTGTGACCTTCGCTCCCTCGCCCCTCAAGGGTGGGGGAGCACCCCCAGGAGCATTCCATGACCCACATCATCGACCAATACCGCATCACCCAGGAACCGTATTACCGCCCGGTCGCCGACGAGATCGAACTGTTCGAGGCCGCCTACTCGGTGCGCATGCCCATGATGCTCAAGGGCCCCACCGGCTGCGGCAAGACCCGTTTCGTCGAATCCATGGCGTACCGGCTCAACAGGCCGCTCATCACCGTGGCCTGCAACGAGGACATGACCGCCTCCGACCTGGTCGGCCGCTTTCTGCTCTCGGCCACCGGCACCGAGTGGCAGGATGGCCCGCTGGCCATCGCCGCGCGGCACGGCGCCATCTGCTACCTCGACGAAATCGTCGAAGCGCGGCAGGACACCACCGTGGTCATCCACCCGCTGACCGACAACCGCCGCGTGCTGCCGCTGGAAAAAAAGGGCGAGCTGGTACACGCCCACCCCGACTTCCAGATCGTCATCTCCTACAACCCCGGCTACCAGAGCCTGATGAAGGATCTGAAGCAGTCCACCAAGCAGCGTTTCGGCGCCCTGGACTTCACCTATCCCGAAGCGGCCATCGAGGCCGAGATCGTGGTGCACGAGTCCGGCGTGCCCAAGGACGTGGCCGAGAAACTGGTGTCCATCGCCGAGCGCAGCCGCAACCTCAAGGGCCACGGCCTCGACGAAGGGCTGTCCACCCGCATGCTGATCTACGCCGGTTCGCTCATCGCCAAGGGTGTGGACGCCAAGGCCGCCTGCCGCGTGGCGCTGGTGCGCCCCATCACCGACGACCCCGACATGCGCGACGCGCTCGACGCCGCCGTCTCCACCTTTTTCTGATCCGTCCCGGCGAGCCAGGAGGCACAAGCATGGCCATCACCCTCGACGATTACGCCGACTATCTCGAAGACCTGTCGCCGCACAGCCGCAAGGTGCTCGAAGGCGCCTGGCACGACGCGACCAAGGTGCTCAGTCCGCGCGGACTGGACAACTACCTCAAGGGCGCGGGGGCGCTGCGCGGTCTGGGCAAGGGCGATTCGCTGGTGGAGAACTGGATCGACAACGCCCCGCTGGTGGCCAAGGAGGTGGGCGAAGACGTGGTGGCCGAACTCGCCACTGCCGCGCTCACCCTGGCCTCCAAGACCTCGGGCGCGGTCATCGAACGCCTGCTGGCCACCGCGCCGACCGCTGCCAAGCGCCTGGGCGATGCCGAGCTGTTTTCCAACTACCTGCAGTTCGTCAACACGCTCATCGCCCAGGCGCCGCGCGGCGTGCGTCCCATGCTCGACAAGCTCGACGTGCTGTTCTCCCAGCTCACCCTGGGCGGTCTGCGGCGCTGGGCGCTGTGGGGCGCGCACGCGCACCGCACCAACTACGAAGAGCAGATCGCCTACTTCAGCCTGCAGAGCAAGGAATCGCTCGCCATGCTGCAAAAAGAGCGCAAGGGCACGCTGCTGGTCGACGTGCAGCGCCGCATCAATATGTATCTGCGGGCGCTGTGGGCGCGCGACTTTTTCATGCGCCCGACTTCCGGCGACTTTGAAACCCGCGAAGGCTACAAGCCCTATATCGAAGACTATCTGCTGCACCTGCCCGACGCTTACGACGATTTTGCGGTCGAAGGCGGCGAGCCGGTGTCCGGCCTGGAGATCTACCGCGCCGCCGCCGCCCACTGCGCCGCGCATGTGGTGGAGACGAAACAACCGATTTCCGCCGAAGCGCTCACGCCCTACCAGATGGCCGTCATCGGCGTGATCGAAGACGCGCGGGTGGAAGCCCTGTCCATCCGCCGCTTCCCCGGCCTGAAGCAGCTCTGGGCCAGGCTGCACAGCGCCACGCCCGAGATGACGCACAGCGTGGGCGACCATCTCGACCGCCTCGCCCGCGCCCTGCTCGACGACGCCTATGCCGACGCCGACCCGTGGATCGTCGAAGGCCGCGCGCTGTTCGCCGCTGCGCAAGACCGCCTGCACGACAACCAGATTTCGTGGGACATCGGCGTCACTCTGGCGCACAGGCTGCAGGCCGAAAAGCGCCTGCCGTTCCACCCGCGCACCGACGTGCAGAGCGCACCCTACCGCGACGACAACCGCTACTTCTGGGAGTTCGCCGAGTTCGACTTCGACAAGGCTGCCAGCGCAGGCTATGAATCCGTCAAGCAGGTGCGCAAGCACGTCAGCGTGATGGAGATGGCCAACGAAGTCGACGTCGAAACCGCCGGTGACGATGCCGAGGAAATCTGGGTGCTCGGCACCGAGCTGTTTCCCTACGAAGACCTGGGCAAGAGCTACAACGAGCTGGAAGGCAAGGAGCCCATCTCCGAGCCCTTCCATTACGCCGAGTGGGACTACCAGATCCAGCTCGAACGCCCGGCCTGGGCCACGGTGCTGGAGCGGCGCGGCAAGCTCGGCGATCTGGCCCTCATCGATGCCATCACCGCGCAGTACAAGCGCGAGATCCACCGCATGAAGTTCCTGCTCGACGCCATGCAGCCGCAGGGCGTGCAGCGCATCCGCAAGCTCGAAGACGGCGACGAGATCGACATCAACGCGGCGATTGCCAGCTTCATCGACCTGCGCATGGGCCAGCAGCCCGATCCGCGCATCATGATGCGCAGCGTGCGCAGCGTGCGCGACTTCTCCATCCTGGTGCTGCTCGACCTGTCCGAATCGACCAACGACAAGGTCGCTGGACAGGACTATTCCGTGCTCGACCTCACCCGCCAGGCCTGCGTGCTGCTGGCAGACGCCATCAGCAAGGTGGGCGACCCCTTCGCCATCCACGGCTTCTGCTCCGACGGTCGCCACGATGTGCAGTACCTGCGCTTCAAGGACTTCGACCAGCACTGGAACGAAGAGCCCAAGGCGCGGCTGGCCGGCATGACCGGCCAGCTCTCCACCCGCATGGGCGCGGCCATCCGTCACGCCGGGCACCACCTGCAACTGCAGAAGTCGGCCAGGAAGCTGTTGCTGGTCATCACCGACGGCGAACCCGCCGACATCGACGTGCGCGACCCGCAATACCTGCGATCGGACGCCAAAAAGGCGGTGGAAGATGTCGCCAGGCACGGCGTGACCACCTATTGCCTGAGCCTGGACCCGCGCGCCGATCAGTACGTCGCCCGCATCTTCGGCCAGAACCGCTTCATGGTCGTCGATCATGTGCAGCGCCTGCCGGAAAAGCTGCCGCTGCTGTACGCCGGGCTGACGCGGTAGCGCGCCGTTTGTTCTTCTGACTTTTCACGCCAAACGCCGCATGGACAAATACGTCGGACTCGATCAGGACAGGCACGGCATCACCCAGCTCGGCCGCGTGGTGCTCGATGCCCGGGTGTTCGGCTTCATTGCCGACACGCAGGATTGCGCCGGCTGGAGCCTCGGCCAGATGCAGACCTTGATGGACAGGGTCGACAAGACCTGGGATCAGTACGGCAACCTCCCCAGCCGCCTGCCGCCTGAACTCGCCGAGCGCCACACCCGCATCTACACCGAGGCCGTGGCCCGCGCCAAGGAGCGGGGCTGGAATGCGGAGTTGGGGGAAGACGAGTAAGGCTCATGAGAAAACTTGGGGCGGCCTGGCGTTTTCCCATCAGGGTGAGGAAGCGGTCGGGCAGGCAACCCGGACTCGTCCCAGCATGACAGAGCCCGCTCGCGGAGGGCACAATGCGGCATCGAGACGGCGCATCGCCGTCTTGCCCCATGGAGCATCCATTCATGATCTACAAGTTTCAATCGAAGGCCGATAGCGATTTGTTCATGAACGCCGGGCCGGCCCAGCGCATTCTGTCCATCATCGGCAAGTCGGCCGGGCCGCAGGGCATCATCGAACCGGCTGAAATGCCTGCCGCCATTGCTGCGCTCGAAGCCGCCGTCCAGGAGGAAGAGCAGGCGCGCAATGCCGCCCTGGAGGCCGACGCGGCCGACGGACAGGCCGCCTCCGCCGCACAGCCCATCGGGTTGAAGCAGCGCGCCTGGCCGTTCATCCAGATGCTCAAGCGTTGCCAGCAGGCCGATACGCCGGTGGTCTGGGGCGTCTGAACCGCCGTGCACGGGCATCCTGCGGTCGATTCCGCGCGGGGCATGCCCGGCTGCACCAAGCGCTCGACATCGAACACGCCGCCTCGCAGATCGAGACCGTGGTCTGCACCCGCCCCGCTCAGGCCCACTTCCACCCGGGCTGATGGTCTGCGAGCGGGGTGGTGAAGTCGGCCGAGCCAAAACGAGACCTGCATGCGCCACCAAGTCTGCGAAAACGATGGGGGACTCGCGCATCAGATCAACTCGATCATGGAATGGATGCACGCGGTGGCGTTGCGGCCGCAACCGTAACGTGTGCTTGTGGAAATGGGTTGACCGGAAACCGTTTGGAAACAGTTGGTTTACATTCGTCCAGCAAAATCCGTCAAAGGGTCTCGACAGTGTTGTCGACATCAGCGGGAGTATTGCGTTGACCATTGCACCATTTCGTCGGAACTTCAGAAGACATCGGCGCATCAAATTTTGGAGGTTTGCCATGCAGCAGCTCCGTCTTTCTAAGCGCGTTTTTCTCGCCCTTGCCGTGGGCGGGCTGCTTGCGCTGCCGGGCTTGGCCCAGGCCCGCGTGTTCTGGAGCGTCGGCGTGGGTTTGCCGGTGTATTACTACGGCTCGCCCTGGTATTCTGGCTGGGGCGGTGGGTGGTATGCACCTTATCCAGTCTATGGCGGCTGGTACGACTGGAACCCTCCGGTCATCGTGGAGCAGCAGCCCGTGGTGGTGCAATCGCTGCCGCCCGGTCCGGCGCCACAGTCGTTCTGGTATTACTGCCGGAATCCGGCTGGCTACTACCCTTATGTCTCGGTCTGCCCCGGCGGGTGGACTCCAGTGCCCGCCACGCCCCCTCCGCCGCCTGCCAAGTGATTCACGGCTTGTTTCCCATAACGACTTTTGAGGACGCATCATGCGAATTCATCGAAACCTTCGGTTTTATCGAAACCTTCGGTTTTATCGAAACCTTCGGTTTTATCGAAACCTTCGGTTTTCCCGAAACCTTGGGTTTTCCCGTCCGTTGTTTGTTCTTCCTGCCATTCTGGGCGCGCTCGTGCTGGGGGGCTGCGCCACCGCACCGCTCGGGCCGACGATTGCCGTCATGCCCGCGCCGGGCATGCCTTTCGAACAGTTCCAGGCCATCGATGCAGTCTGCCGTCAGTTTGCCGCGCAGCAGGCGGCTCCCTACCAGGGCGGGGCCAGCAATTCCGGCTTGACCTCGGCGGCTGTGGCCACCGGCGTCGGTGCCGCAGCCGGGGCGCTGATCGGCGGCAACAGCCAGGGCGCCGGTGTCGGCGCGGGCGTGGGCCTGCTCGCAGGCAGCGCCGGTGGCGCGGGGTCTTATTCCGATACGCAATACAGTGCACAACGTGCCTACAACATTGCGTATCAACAGTGCATGTACTCCAAGGGAGCGCAGGTGCCGGGCTACACCGCACCACGCTATGTGCCGCCACCTCCGCCCCCGGCCTACCCCGCGCAGCCTTCCTATCAGCCCGCGCCGCAGCAACCGACCTACCCGCCCGCCCAACCCCCGGCGCAATGAGGCAGACCGGATGGGTGCCCAGCGTTGGCGGGCGATGGGGCGGGTTGCTGGCGCACGGCGTTACTTTGCGTGACAACTGGTCACGGCAAGGCGGGCGTTTTAGCGAACGCGGCGGCTATCATGCCCCGCGACCATGAGTACCCCTGCTGATTCCGCGCCTGCGGGTTCCCCCAAGCCGCCTGCCGGCCGCAACGAGCGTCGCCGCCCGGCGCGTTCGCTGCCGCTGTGGCTGCGATTTCTTCTCGGCGCAGCGCTGCTGGGCGCAGCCGGGCTGCTGGCGCTGGTGTTTGCCGTGGTCATGCTCTATCCGCGGCTGCCCGCACTGAGCGAGCTCACCGACTATCGCCCCGACCTGCCGCTGCGGGTGTATTCGGCCGAGGGCACGCTGATCGGCGAGTTTGGCGTGCAGCGCCGCACGGTGGTGCCGTTTGCGCAGATCCCGCTGCAGGTGCGCCAGGCCTTTCTCGCAGCCGAAGACGCGCAGTTCTACCAGCACGGCGCGGTGGACTGGACGGGGGTGTTTCGCGCCGCCCTGGCCGACCTGATGCACGGCGCGGCGGTGCAGGGCGCGTCCACCATCACCATGCAGGTGGCGCGCGACTTCTATCTCAGTCCGCAGAAAACGCCGCTGCGCAAGTTCACCGAAGCGCTGATGGCCTACAAGATCGAGCACGAGCTGAGCAAGGATCAGATTCTCGAGCGCTACCTCAATCAGGTCTATCTCGGCCAGCGCGCCTATGGCGTGGCCGCTGCGGCGCAGGTGTATTACGGCAAGCCGCTCGACCAGCTCAGCCTGGCGCAGATCGCCGTGCTGGCGGGCCTGCCCAAGGCGCCTTCGGCCTTCAACCCGCAGACCAATATCAAGGCCGCGCTGATTCGCCAGCATTACGTGCTGGGCCGCATGCTGGCACTGGGCGACATCACCCGGGTGGAGTATGACGACGCCATGCAGGCGCCGCTCGATGTCGTGGCCGGACAGGGTCTGCTGCGCTACAAGGTGGACGCCGATTACGCCGCCGAGCAGGTGCGCCAAATCATGGTGGCACGCTTTGGCGAGGCGGCCTATACCGATGGCTACAAGGTCTACACCACGTTGCACGACCGCGACCAGAAGGCCGCAGTCGATGCGGTGCACGCCGGGGTGCTGGCCTATGACCAGCGCCACGGCTGGCGCGGACCGCAGGCGCGCATCGACCTGCCCGAGCACGATGCCGATGCCTTGGCCGTGGCGATCAAGGCGCTCAAACCCTATGACGCAGCGGGCGGACTACATCCGGCCGTGGTGCTGCACGCCAGCCCCAAGCGGGTCGAGACCATGCTGAAATCGGGCAATACGGTGGAACTCGGCGGCGATGCGCTCAAGTTCGCCGCCGCGGGCCTTTCGCCCAAGGCCAGCGACAAGCTGCGCATCGATCGCGGCAGCGTGGTCTGGCTGCAGAAGCTGGCCAAGGGCTGGCGCATCGCGCAGATGCCCGATGTGCAGTCGGCGCTGGTGTCGCTCGATCCGAAAGACGGTGCGGTGCGCGCCTGGGTGGGCGGCTTCGACTACAACCACGAGAAGTTCGACCACGTGAACCAGGCCTTCCGCCAGCCCGGATCGAGCTTCAAGCCCTTCATCTATTCCGCGGCGATCGACGAGGGACTGGCGCCGACGACGGTCATCGACGATTCGCCCATCACCATTTCGCAGGGCCCCGGTCTGCCGCCGTGGACGCCGCACAACTACGACAACGAGCAGCTCGGCGCGATTCCGGCATCGCTGGCGCTGGCGCATTCCGACAACGTCTGTGCGGTCAAGGTGCTGCTGGCCGTGGGCATCCCCTACGCCCGCCAGTTCGCCTCGCGCTTCGGCCTGCCGCTCGATCAGATTCCGCCCTATCCGACCATGGTGCTGGGCGCGGGCAGCTTCACGCCGCTGCAGATGGCCACCGCCTATGCGGTATTCGCCAACGGCGGCTCGCTGGTCGAGCCCTACCTCATCCAGCGCATCGTCGATGCCCGCGGCGCCGAGGTCTACGTGCACAAGCCCGTCGTCGCGGGGCGGAACGCGCCGCGCATCATCAGCGCGGCCAATGCCTTTCTCACCACGCAGATGATGCAGGCGGTGATCCAGCGCGGCACCGGCGCGGCGGCGCGGTCGCTGGGGCGCATCGATCTGGCGGGCAAGACCGGCACCTCGCAGAATTTCCACGACGCCTGGTTCGACGGCTTCAACCCCGATCTGGTGGCCATCACCTGGATGGGCTACAACAACCAGCGCGACCTCTACCGTGGCGAGCAGGGCGCCAAGGCCGCGCTGCCGATCTGGATGGATTACATGCGTGTGGCGCTGCAGGGCAAGCCCGACGTGCCCTGGCCCGTGCCGCCGGGGGTGATCATGGCGCAGGTGAACCCGGCCACAGGGTTTGCCTCGAACGCGCCTGGCGCGGTGAGCGGCTATTTCCTGCAGAACTTCCCGCCGCTGGCCATCGATGCCATGATGCCGCTGTCGGCCTCGGCTTCGGCGCCCGCGGGGGCCGTGAGTACGGGCAGTGGCGGCATGCTGGTCGGGCCCGGCGGCGTGCCGGTGGGCACGTCCACCGTCAGCGTGCGCGGTCAGGGGCCGGGCACGCACCCGGCCGCCATCGCCCAGCCGGTGCCGCCGCAGCCCGTGCTCGCGCCCGGTGCCATCCTGCCCTCGCTGGGCGGCGGTCACTGAAGCCGCGCCGAGACCGAGCCGGGTGCGCTTTCTACAATGAGGCCTTCTTCAAGGCCGATTCCATGCGCACCTTTCAAGACCTCGTTCTCACACTGCAAACCTATTGGGCCCGCCAGGGCTGCGCTCTGCTTCAGCCCTACGACATGGAAGTCGGCGCCGGCACCAGCCATACCGCCACGTTTTTGCGCGCCCTCGGGCCCGAGCCGTGGAAGGCCGCCTATGTCCAGCCCAGCCGCCGCCCGAAGGACGGCCGCTACGGCGACAACCCCAACCGGCTGCAGCATTACTACCAGTTCCAGGTGGTGCTCAAGCCCGCACCTGAAAACATCCTCGACCTCTATCTCGGCAGTCTGCAGGCGCTGGGTTTGGACCTGAAGACCAACGACATCCGCTTCGTCGAGGACGACTGGGAGAACCCCACGCTCGGCGCCTGGGGGCTGGGCTGGGAGGTGTGGCTCAACGGCATGGAAGTCACCCAGTTCACCTACTTCCAGCAGGTCGGCGGCATCGACTGCAAGCCGCTGACCGGCGAGATCACCTACGGCCTGGAGCGTCTGGCGATGTACCTGCAGGGTGTGCAGAGCGTGTACGACCTGGTCTGGACCGAAACCGAGGTGGCTGGCGAAGTGACTGCCCCCACGCCCCCGCAAGCGGTGTCTGCCCTCCAAGGGGGCGCGAGCGCCTTGGGGCGGCCCGGCGGCGCTCGTACCCTTCTCAAATACGGCGACGTGTTCCACCAGAACGAAGTCGAGCAGAGCGCCTACAACTTCGAGCACAGCGACGTGGAGTTTCTGCTCACCGCCTTCGCCGCGCATGAAAAGCAGGCCAAGGCGCTGATGGCCGCGCAACTCGCGCTGCCCGCTTACGAGCAGGTGCTCAAGTGCGCGCACAGCTTCAATCTGCTCGACGCCCGCGGCGCGATTTCCGTCACCGAGCGCGCCGCCTACATCGGTCGCATCCGCCATCTCGCACGCGGCGTGGCGCAGGAATACCTCGACAGCCGCGCCCGCCTGGGCTTCCCCTTGGCGCCGAAAGACTGGGCCGACGAAGTCTTGGCCCAACTCGCCCAGAAGAAAGCCGCCTGAGGTCAGCAGCACGCCGCGCCCGCGCCGATGTCGCGGGCAGGCGTCGGCCCAAATTACCCGCCATGAACACACAGAATCTGCTTGTCGAACTCTTTGTCGAAGAACTGCCGCCCAAGGCCCTGCCCGCGCTGGGCGAGTCCTTCGCCCGCGCCCTGGCCGCGAGTCTGCAGGCCCAGGGCCTGGCCACCGCCGACTGCGTCGTCACGCCGTTCGCCAGCCCGCGCCGCTTGGCCGCCCACCTGACCGCCGTCGCCGCCAAGGCGGCCGACAAGGCCGTGGCGCAGAAGCTCATGCCCGCGGCCGTCGGACTGGATGCCGACGGCAAGCCCACCCCGGCCTTGCTGAAAAGGCTCGGCGCGCTGGGCCTGGGCAGTGACGCCGCCCCTCGGCTGCGCCGCGAGGGCGTTGGCAAGGCGGAAATCTTGTTCATCGACACCGTGGCGCCCGGCGCCTCGCTGGCCGAGGGTCTGCAGGAGGCGCTCGCCGGGGCCATTGCCCGGCTTCCCATCCCCAAGGTCATGGCCTACCAGTTGGCCGACGGCTGGACCACGGTGAAGTTCGTGCGTCCCGCGCACGGTCTGGTCGCGCTGCATGGCGCCGACATCGTGCCGGTGCAGGCGCTGGGGCTGACGGCAGGGCGCGAAACGCACGGCCATCGCTTCGAAGCCAGTGCCGACCCGATCGTGCTGCGCAATGCCGATGGCTACGCCCAGCAGTTGCGTGATGAAGGGGCGGTGATTGCAAGTTTTGCGCAACGCCGCGCCGACCTCCTCCAACGATTACAGGCGGCAGCCGCAGCAGCGGGACACGGGCTGCATCCCATCGAAGATGCCGCGCTGCTCGACGAAGTCACCGCCCTGGTCGAACGCCCGAATGTGCTGCTGTGCGAGTTCGATCCCGCCTTTCTCGCGGTACCGCAGGAGTGCCTCATCCTCACGATGAAGGCTAACCAGAAATACTTTCCCCTGCTCGACGCCGCGGGCAAGCTGACCCACCGTTTCCTCGTGGTCAGCAATATCTCGCCGTCCGATCCAAGCGCCGTGATCTCCGGCAACGAGCGCGTGGTGCGCCCGCGCCTGGCCGATGCGCAGTTCTTTTTCGAGCAGGACCGCAAGCGCTCGCTCGAAAGCCGCGTACCCGGCCTGGACAGAGTGGTCTATCACGCCAGGCTGGGCTCGCAGGGCGAGCGCATGCGACGGGTGCAGGCGCTGGCGCGCATCATCGCCGCCCAGATTCCACCTTCCTTTCCTGTCGATCTGGCCGAGCGCGCCGCGCTGCTGGCCAAGACCGATCTGCTGACCGATATGGTCGGCGAGTTTCCCGAACTGCAGGGCGTCATGGGGCGTTACTACGCCGCGCATGATGGCGAACATCCCTTGGTGGCCGAGGCCATCGAAGATCATTACAAGCCGCGTTTTTCCGGCGACGAGTTGCCGCGCAGCGACGTGGGCTTCGCGCTGGCGCTGGCCGACAAGACCGAAACCCTGGTCGGCCTGTTCGGCATCGGCGAGCGCCCGACCGGCGACAAAGACCCGTTCGCGCTGCGCCGCCATGCGCTGGGCATCATCCGCATGTTGATGGAGCGCGGCACAGGGATCGAGCTGTCGCGCTTTGTGCGCGATGCCGTGCCGGTGTTCAGCGCGGTGGCCGGGTTCGCCGACCCCGACGCAGAGGTGCAGACTTTCCTCTACGAGCGGCTGGCCAACCTGCTGCGCGAGCAGGGCTGGACGGCGCAGGAGGTCGATGCGGTGCTGGCGCAGCGGCCCGAGATCCTGGCCGATGTACCGCGCCGCCTGGAGGCGGTGCGCGCCTTCGCCGCCCTGCCCGAAGCAGACGCGCTGGCCGCAGCCAACAAACGGGTGGGCAATATTCTGCGCAAATCCGACGGGGTGAAGGACGGCAGCGGTTTCTATACAGACCGTCTGGTCGAGCCCGCCGAAATCGCTTTGTCGCAGGCCTTGCTTGCCGTGAGATCGCAGGTGCAGCAACACTATGCGGCAGGCGACTACACCGCCGCGCTCAAGGCGCTGGCCGCGCTGAAAGTCCCGGTGGATACCTTCTTCGACCAGGTGATGGTCAACGCCGAAGACCCCGCGCTGCGCGCCAACCGCCTGGCGCTGCTGGCTCGGCTGCAAAATGCGATGAACCAGGTCGCCGATCTGTCGCGTCTGGCGACCTGAAGCTGCAGGACAATGCCGACATGAAACTGCTCATCCTCGACCGCGACGGCGTCATCAACCAGGACAGCGACGACTTCATCAAGTCGCCCGATGAATGGGTGCCCATTCCCGGCAGCCTGGAGGCCATCGCACGGCTGAACCACGAGGGCTGGCATGTGGTGGTGGCGACCAATCAATCGGGCATAGGCCGGGGCCTGTTCGACATGAGCACGCTCAACGCCATCCACCGCAAGATGCAAAAGGCGCTGGCCGCGGTGGGCGGGCGCATCGACGCCATTTTTTTCTGCCCGCACGCGCCGGAAGATCATTGCAGTTGCCGCAAGCCCAAGCCCGGTCTGTTCCTCGACATTGCCCGGCGCTTCGAGCTCCAGACGCTCGACGGCGTGCCGTCGGTGGGCGACAGCGTGCGCGACTTGCAGGCCGGCGCGCCGCTGGGCTGCGCGCTGCATCTGGTGCGCACCGGCAAGGGCGAGCGCCTGGCCGATCTGGGCAATCTGCCCGCAGGCACGCGGGTGCACGACGACCTGGCGGCGTTCGCCGCCTGGCTGCTGCAGCAACCCGAAGCGGCGGCTGAAAAGACGGCCGACAGGACCTGACCGAGCCGCCATGCGCTTTCTCCGCTCCCTGCTTTATCTGGCCTGGCTGATCGTGACCGTGGCGCCTTACGCGATTGTTTTGCTGATCCTGTCCCTCTTCCTGCGCGGCACGCCGCTGTATCGTTTCGCACTGGGCTGGGTGCGCCTGTCGATCTGGGGGGCGCGCTTCATCTGCGGCATACGCAGCCGCGTCACCGGCATGGAGAATCTGCCAGACGGCCCTGTCATCCTGCTGTCCAAGCACCAGTCGGCCTGGGAAACGCTCGCCTATCCGCTGATCATGCCGCGTCCGCTGGCCTATGTGTTCAAGCGCGAGCTGCTCTACGTGCCGTTTTTCGGCTGGTCGCTGGGGCGGCTCGACATGGTGCACATCGATCGCAGCAAGCGCACCGAAGCATTCTCCCGCGTGGAAAAACAGGGCAGCCGGATTCTCAAGCAGGGTAACTGGATCATCATGTTTCCCGAAGGCACGCGCACCGCGCGCGGCGAGCAAGGCGTGTATAAGACCGGCGGCACCCGTCTGGCCATCGCCACCGGCGCCTGGGTGGTGCCGGTGGCCGTGACTTCAGCGCGCTGCTGGCCGCGTCAGGCCTTCATCAAGACACCCGGGGTGATCGACGTCTCCATTGGCAAGCCCATCTCGCCAGCAGGGCGCAAGCCTGCCGAAATGATGGCCGAGGTCGAACAGTGGATCGAGGCCGAGATGCGCCGTCTCGACCCCGAGGCTTACGCGCATGCCTCGCGCTGAACCTTCCCGCCGTGCGGCTGCACCGGGCTCGACGCAACTGGGCCTGTTCGACTGGACCGAGCCGGTTCCCGCTCCGATCGCGGCCCCGGCGCCTGAAGGCACTGCGACATCGCCGCCGCTGCAGCACTATGACGACGGCATCCACCATTTCGACTGGACGCTGCATCGCGCCGCCCGCCGCACCCTGGCGCTGCGGGTGGACGACCGCGGCGTCAGCCTGCTCGCGCCGCGGCTGGCCAGTGGCGCGAGCATCGTCCGGTTTCTGCAGCAGCATGCCGCCTGGGTGCAGCGCAAGCTGCGACAGCGCGAACAGCGCCAGCAGGCGCTGCAGGCCGCGCGCATCGAGTGGACCGATGGCGGCCGCATCCCCTATCTGGGCCAGCACCTCACCCTGCGGCTGCGCGGCGCCGCACAGTTGCAGTGGGACGAAGCAAGCTGCGAACTCCACCTGCCGCTGCCGCCCGATTGCAGCGCGCAGCAGGTGCGCGACAGCGTGGCCGCCTGGCTGCAGCGGCAGGCGCTGGTGCTGTTCACCGCGAGGGTGGCGCATTTCGCTGCCCGGCTTGGCGTGAACGTGACGGCGGTCAAGCTCAGCGCCGCCACCACCCGCTGGGGCAGCGCCAAGAGCGACGGCAGCATCCGCCTGCACTGGCGGCTGCTGCATTTCAGCCCGCAACTGGTCGATTACGTCGTCGCCCACGAAGTGGCGCATCTGCGCGAAATGAACCACAGCCCACGCTTCTGGGCGCATGTGGGCAACCTCTACCCGCAATACCAACAGGCCCGCACGCAACTGCGCAAAAGCGTGCTGCCGCCCTGGGGTTGAGAAAACGCCGGGCCGCCCCAAGTTTTCTCATCCACCTCGCGGCTTGCAGGCCGCTCGGATTCGGCTCCGTCCAGGCTGCCGCAGGGCAGCCTGGAGCCGCGGGCCTCATCCCCCTCGGGGGGCCTGACGCGAAAGCGCAGGTCTGGGGGCGCTCTTACCTGCTGCTGCGCGTCGCCGTCGCCGACATGCCCGGCCTGGAAGCCCTGATCGAAACCCTCAATCCCTACGGCGAAACCCGCACCTCGCTGGTCCTGTCCACCCCCATTGCGCTGCGTGCCGTGCCACCGCCCGACTGAGCCGGCGCCTTGGAGCGCCTCCAGGGTCGGCTCGCCGACCCGCCCCCCCGTGGGGAGTCAAGGAAACTTGGGGCGGCCCGGCGTTTCCTTGGAGCCGCGTGCAAGCGCGTCCCCGCGGTGCTACAAAACCGGCTGAACCAACCCCGGCGGCGCTGTGCCGCTCCCACCTCACAGGACATTCGCATGCGTTTCCTCCACACCATGCTGCGCGTCGGCAACATGCAGCGCTCCATCGATTTCTACACCCAGGTCATCGGCATGAAGCTGCTGCGCACCACCGACCGGCCCGAGCAGAAATACAGCCTGGCCTTCCTCGGTTTCGAGCCCAACCCGGCGCAGGCCGAGCTGGAACTAACCTACAACTACGGCGTCGATCACTACGACCTCGGCAGCGCCTACGGCCACATCGCCCTCGGCGTGGACGACGTGGCCGCTGCCTGCGCGCGCATCAAGGCCGCCGGCGGCAAGGTCACGCGCGAAGCCGGTCCGGTGGCTGGCGGCAGCACCGTCATCGCCTTCGTGCAAGATCCAGACGGCTACAAGATCGAGCTGATCCAGCATGGCACGATGTAAGACACGCAACGCTTGACGGCCGGTCGCGCGATCCCCGTCAGAGCCAAGCGACAAACGCTCGAAAGCCATGCAATCCTGGTTTTTTCTGTTCGGCGCGATCGCTGCCGAGGTCATCGGCACCACTGCGCTCAAGGCCACGCAGGGCTTCACCCGGCTGGCGCCGTCGCTCGTGGTCGTGGTCGCCTACGCCATGGCGTTCTACCTGCTGTCGCGCACCATGCAGACCATCCCGATGAGCATTTCCTATGCCGTCTGGTCGGGCGTGGGCATCGTGCTCATCACCCTGATCGGCTATGTGGTGTACCGCCAGACGCTCGACCCGCCCGCGCTCATCGGCCTGGGGCTGATTCTCGCCGGGGTGCTGGTCATCCACCTGTTTTCCAAATCCGTCATGCATTGACAGCCCCACCGAAAGCCGCGCAGCGCTGCACGATCAATCGACTACGGTGGTTGATCTCAGCATAAATATCCGTTGGTTTTGTTGAGCGCGTCGTCCTATCTTCTGGGCCTGTTGACGCGCGCAACCGACGCGCGATGTTTTTCGGAGCCCTCCCCATGACCTCACCCCTGACTTCGCGCCGTCTGGCGCTGCAATCCACGCTGGTCGCGGGCCTCGGCCTGACGGCGCTTGGCGCCAAGACGGCCCAGGCCGCCGCGGCGCAAGCGCGCCTCATGCCGCAAGGCGCCGCCACCCTGGCCGAGCTCGGCAAAAAACTCGCCGCCGCCCCGCGCCGCCGCGACTTCAAGACCACGCAGATGATTCTGGAAAACCGCGACGAATGGGACGCCGAAGCCCTCGATCTGGTGCTGGCCTACGCCGGTCAGCCCAGGCAGGTGTGGAACAACACCAATCTGGAAGGGCCCTGGCTCAACCTCATGCGCAATGCGATGAACGCGCAGATCTGGTCGTTCAAACATCCCGACTTTCTCGCCGTCTCGGCCACGCATGGCCCGGCGCACCTCGCGTTGTATGACGATGCACTGTGGGCCAAATATCAGTTGGGCGCCCTGACAAAAGGCAAGGCCAGAACCAATGTCTGGATCAAGGCCTCTGCCGCCGCCGACGCCGATCCCAAGGCCGTCGAGGACGCCAAGGGCGTGTATTCGCCCGCCGACAACAGCATCACCGTGCTGCAGGAGCGCGGCGCGGTATTCCTGGCCTGCCACAACGCCATCTGGGAACTCACCGGGCATCTGCACGCCAAGGGCGTGAATCCGGACAAAAAATCTCACGGTGAAATGGCCGCCGAGTTCACCAACCACCTCATTCCCGGCGCGGTGCTGACCCCCGGCATCGTCGCCACGCTGGTCGAGCTGGAAAACGCGGGCTATGGCTACGCCGGGTGAGCGCTGGCAGATACATCTGAGCTTTGACCGCCCAAAACTGGAGACTTTCATGCGCCCTTCCTCTTTCGCCTCAATGCCCTTGCTCGCCGCCTTGCTGCTGGCCCTGCCGGTGCTCGCCCATGCGCAACAGGCCGACAGCGGCTGGCAGGGCAAGGTGCACGCTCCGCAATACAAGGAAACCATCTTCCCGCCCTGGCAGCACGGCGCCAACAACCCCGCGCTGAACAAGGGTCTGGAATTTACCGTGCCCGAAGTCAACGATCTGCCCGACTTTCATGGCGACCTCGATCATCCCAAGCTGGTGATCTTCGTCGCCGGCAACTACTACTTCGCCATGGCGCCGCTGGTTCAGGCCTTCGAGAAAGCGCATCCCGACTACAGGGGCCGCGTGTTCTACGAAACCCTGCCGCCGGGCATTCTGCTCAAGCAGATGAAGAGCGGCGGCACGATCACCGTGGGCAATATGACCTGGACGGTCAAGCCCGACGTGTTCGCCGCCGGGCTGAAAAAGATCGAGGCGGGTATTCACGACGGCGTGCTGACCGGCCGGGCCATTCCCTATGTGAGCAACGACCTCACCATCATGGTTCCCAAGGGCAATCCGGCGCACATCACCGGCCTGGCCGATCTGGGCAAGCCGGGCGTCACCCTGTCCATGCCCAACCCGGCCTGGGAAGGCGTGGCGCGGCAGATCGAAGCCTCGCTGAAAAAAGCCGGGGGCGACGCGCTCGAGCAGGCGGTGTATGACACCAAGGTGAAGAACGGCCAGACCACGCTCACCCACATCCACCACCGCCAGACACCGCTCTACCTCATGCAGGGCGTGGCGCAGGCCGGGGTAACCTGGAAATCCGAAGCCATTTTCCAGGAGCAGGCGGGTCACCCGATCAGCCATGTGCCCATTCCCGCCGATCAGAACACCACGGCGATTTACGCTGCCGCCGTAGTCAAGGGCGCCGCGCACCCGAAGGCCGGGCTGATGTGGGCCGAATTTCTGCGCTCGCCCACGGCGCTGCGCATTTTCGAGCGCTACGACTTCAAGCCGGTGTCGGCGCACCAACCCGGCTGAGCCGGCTCCTTTCTCGCAGTTTGGCCCATCATTCGCCCCCGCCCGGGATTCTGGGTCGGGGCGTTTTTTTCGTCTTCGCCGCGCGCGTCCAGGTTGAACCTTTGCACGTTTGGCGAATGTCAGCAAAAACCCGGTGACAGGCTCGGGTCAGGGCTTGATTTTGGCGCAGGCCGGTAGCACACTGAATCTGACAAATCCATCACAACCGCGCACCGGCCAGGCGCCGCAGCGCACCACAGAGGAGGTCAAACCACACCAGACAACATCCCGGCAAGGCATCGCGCCCTGCTGTTTTCTTTCTTTCCGAAATCAGGAGCCTCACTATGAATCTGACCATCAGCGGCCACCATTTGGATGTCACCCCTTCGCTGCGCAGTTACGTCGAAACCAAGCTCGATCGCGTGGTGCGGCACTTCGATCAAGTGGTGAATGTGAACGTGCTGCTCAGCGTGGAAAAGCTCAAGGAAAAGGAAAAGCGCCAGCATGCCGAATGCAGTCTGATGGTCAAGGGCAAATCGATCTTCTGTGAAAGCCAGCACGAAGATCTCTACGCGGCCATCGACACTCTGGTCGACAAGCTGGATCGGCAGGTGGTGGAACATAAAAACCGCCTGCGCGACCATCAGGCCACGGCGGGCAAGCATCTGGCGAGCTGATCGGTGGGTTCTCGCCGCGGATCCGCAACGGCGCTCACCGGGCCGGATTCGCGGCGGTGACGGACTGCCGCAAAACCCGTTTAAACTCGCTGTCCTCCTTGGCCCAAGCGTGATCCCATGAACCGTCTTGCCCAGATTTTGCCGCCGTCGCATGTGCAGCTCGATGTGGACGTCAGCAGCAAAAAACGTGCGTTCGAATACGCCGGACTGCTGTTTGAAAACAGCCTCGGCCTCAACCGGGCGCTGATCACCGACAATCTGTTCGCCCGCGAGCGACTAGGCTCCACCGGGCTGGGTCAGGGCGTGGCGATTCCGCATGGGCGCATCAAAGGGCTCAAGCAGCCCAGCGCCGCCGTCATCCGCCTGCGCCAACCCATCGCCTTCGAAGCGCCGGACAACCAGCCAGTGTCGCTGCTGGTCGTGCTGCTGGTGCCCGAAAGCGCCAATGCCAAGCATCTGGAGTTGCTGTCGGCCATCGCGGAAATGCTCTCCGACACCGAACTGCGCGAACAACTGCTCACCGAGACGGATGCCACTGCGCTGCACCGCCGCATCAGCCTTTGGGCGCCGCTGCAAACCGCGGCCTGAGCGTCAGAGGCGGCGCTTCTGTGTCGTCCCGATGTTGTCGCCTTGATCTTCCCCGCCTGATTTGAAAGCCTCCACCCTCGCTGCCGAACGCCTGTTCGAGGCCAATGCGCCGCAGCTCATGTGGCAATGGGTCGCCGGGCAGAGCAACCCCGAGCGGCGCTTCGACATGGCCGCCATCGAGGGGGCCACTTCCGGCGCCGATCTGGTGGGGTATCTGAATTACATCCATCCTTTTCGCGTGCAGATTCTGGGCTGGCGCGAAGTCGACTATCTCAACGGCTCCTCACGGGAAGACCGGGTGCGCCGCATCCGCCGCATCATCGGCCTGGAACCTCCCGCACTGGTGCTGGCCGACGGCAAGGAACCGCCGCCCTGTCTGATCGACGAGTGCAATGCGGCGCAGGTGCCGCTGTTTCGCACCGCCGAGACGGCAGCCTTCACCATCGACGTGCTGCGCGCCTTTCTCTCCAAGCACTTCGCCGACCGCGTCACCCAGCACGGCGTGTTCATGGACATTCTCGGCCTGGGGGTGCTCATCACCGGCGAATCGGGTCTGGGCAAGAGCGAACTCGGGCTGGATCTCATCACCCGCGGTCACGGCCTGGTGGCCGACGACTGCGTCGATCTGCTGCGCGTGGCGCAGAACACCATCGAGGGCCGCTGCCCGCCGCTGTTGCAGAACCTGCTGGAAGTGCGCGGCATCGGCCTGCTCGACATCAAGACCATCTTCGGCGAGACCGCCGTGCGGCGCAAGATGCGGCTCAAACTCATCTGCCACCTGATTCGCCGCGACGTGCTCGACCGCAACTTCGAGCGACTGCCCGCGGGCAATCTCGAAGAAGACGTGCTGGGCGTGCCCATTCGCAAGGTGATGATTCCGGTGGAGGCCGGACGCAACCTGGGCGTGCTGGTGGAGTCGGCGGTGCGCAACACCATTCTGCAATTGCGGGGCATCGACACCCTGAGCGAATTTCAGGAGCGCCAGCGCCAGGCCATGCGCGACGGGGACGACTGACCTCCCCTGCCCGCGCGCGCCACTAGGCCTTTTCGCGCGAACGCGCGGCAAGCGGCGTGTGATCGGCCTTGTGGTAGTACGGACAAGTCTCCTTTTGGGCGCAGCTCGCGTAGAGCGAGAGCGAGTGCTCCTGCAATTCGAAGCCGTGTTCGGCGGCGATTTTTTTCTGCCGCCGCTCGATCTCCGGATCGAAAAATTCCACCACCCTGCCGCAGTCCAGGCACACCAGATGGTCGTGGTGCTTGCCTTCGTTGATCTCGAACACCGACTTGCCCGATTCGAAGTTGCTGCGCAGCAAAATGCCAGCCTGTTCGAACTGCGTCAGCACGCGGTACACCGTGGCCAAACCAATGTCCTGCTGTTCTTCGAGCAGCACGCGGTACACGTCTTCCGCAGTCATGTGGCGCTGCTTGCCTTTTTGAAAAATCTCCAGGATGCGCAGCCGCGGCTGAGTGACTTTCAGGCCGGTATTGCGCAAACCCTGTGCGTTGCTCTGAGACATGGGAAACGGAACCGTATTCAGTAGAATGCGCCGATGTTATACGACACCGGCCGCGTTGACCACGCGAGAGTCCCGATGCGGTTTCCCCCCGTTTTCGCTCCCCTGGATTGCCCCCCTGAAATGCCCGATTCGACCCAGCCGTCATGGCACGATTGGCGACGCGGCGCCCGTGTTGCTGCCTTCGCTGCCGCCGTCGTTGCCGTCTTGAGCGTACTGGCCCTGCTCGGCGGTTGCAGCTCCGCCACCACGCGCCACGATCTCACGTCGATATTCAAGCCCTACCGCGCCGATGTCATTCAGGGCAACTTCGTGTCGCGTGAAATGGCCGAGGAGCTCAAGCCCGGCATGACCAAGGAGCAGGTGCAGGCCATCATGGGCACGCCCCTGCTCAAGACCGTTTTCAACCAGAATCGCTGGGAATATGTATTCAGCCTGCGCCAGGGTTATCACGCGCCCATCGTGCGCCGCTACACGGTGTATTTCGACAAGGACGGCAAGATGATCCGCGCCGACGGCGACCCGCTGCCCACCGAGCAGGAGTTCGTCGCGCAGATCAATACCCTGCGCGATGGCGGCAGCAAGCCGAAGTCGCTGACCGAGGCGCAGTTGCAGGCCGAAATCGCAGCTGCGGAGAAGAAATTTGCGCAGACCAAACGGCCCGCTGCCACCGCTTCGCAGCCCGGCAATCTGACGGTTTATGCGCCGCCCTCAGAAATTGCCGAGTTGCAAAAAATTGCACCCGCAGCCTCTGCGCCCGCTGGCAACTGAATGCGGCTCGACCATGAATTCATCGCCTGAAGAGATGCACCGCATCGCCATTGCCGGCGCCAGCGGCCGCATGGGCCGCACCCTCATCGAGGCGGTGCTGGCCGCACCCGATTGCAGCCTCGGCGCCGCGCTCGACATGCCGGGCAGTCCGGCGCTCGGGCAGGATGCGGGGGCTTTCGCGGGGGTGCATACCGGCGTGGCGATTCGTTCCGATCTGTACGCCGCGCTGCAACACGCGCGCTATTTCATCGACTTCACCCGGCCCGAGGGCACCATGGCGCATCTGGCCGCGTGCGAGGCGGCGGGCGTGGCCATGGTCATCGGCACCACCGGCTTCGACGAGGCGCAGCTCGCGCGCATCCGCGCCGCATCGCAGCGCATCGCCATCGTCATGGCGCCCAATATGAGCATCGGCGTGAACGTGGTGTTCAAGCTGCTGGAGCAGGCCGCGCGCGCACTGGCGCAGGGCTATGACATCGAGATCATCGAAGCGCATCATCGCCACAAGGTCGATGCCCCTTCGGGCACCGCGCTCAAAATGGGCGAGATCGTGGCGGGCGCGTTGGGCCGCGATCTCAGGCAATGCGCCGTCTATGGCCGCGAAGGCGTGACCGGCGAACGCGATCCCTCCACCATCGGCTTCGCCACCGTGCGCGGCGGCGACATCGTCGGCGACCACACCGTGCTGTTCGCGGGTACGGGCGAGCGCATCGAAATCACGCACAAATCGAGCAGCCGCGCCACTTACGCGCAGGGCAGCCTGCGCGCCGTGCGCTTTCTCGCCGCGAAGTCCCCCGGCCTGTTCGACATGCAGGACGTGCTGGGCCTCAAGGACTGACCGGACGCATGGGAGGGCTTGCACAGTTCTGGCAGCAGGGCGACGCGCTCAGCCATCTGGTCGCGCTGGCGCTGCTGGCGATGTCGATGGCGAGCTGGTTCGTCATTTTGTGGAAGGCGGCGCTGCTCTGGCGCGCCACGCGCCGCGTGCCTGCGGGCATCGCCGCGTATTGGGGCGCGGCGTCGGCCTCTGAGGCCGCAGCGGCGACGCAGGCTGCCGATCCCGACGGCCTGTCCAGCCTGATGGCCGACACCGCCGCGCGGCTCGCGCGGCCCGATACCGCGCATCGCTGGCAGTCGCATGAAGACCGCGTCACCCGCGAGTTGCGCGAGGCCCTGCAGGCGGCGCAGCGGCGGCTGCAGGCCGGCCATGTGCTGCTGGCCAGCGTGGGCAGCACGGCCCCCTTCGTCGGTCTGTTCGGCACGGTCTGGGGCATTTATCACGCCCTCACCGCCATTGCCGCCAGCGGCCAGATCAGCGTCGATAAAGTGGCCGGGCCGGTCGGCGAAACCCTCATCATGACCGCAGCGGGCCTGGCCGTGGCCATTCCCGCCGTGCTGGCCTACAACGCACTGAGCAAGCGGGCGCGCCGGGTGCAGGGCGCGCTCGAAGGGTTTGCGCACGATCTGCAGCGGCTTCTCGCCACCCGGCCGGTTGTTTGAGCATCGCGTCATGAGCTTCGGCAGTTTCGATCAGGGCGACGAGGGCGAGGCGATGAGCGACATCAACATGACGCCGCTGATCGACGTCATGCTGGTGCTGCTGGTGATTTTCATCATCACCGCGCCGCTGCTGACCGGCAGCCTCAAGCTCGATCTGCCCAAGGTCGATGCCCCGGCCACGCAGCAGGTGCCGACCGTTTTGAATGTGGCGCTGCGCAAGGATGGTCAGCTCTATCTGGCCGACCGACCCATCACCCTGGCGCAACTCACGGCACGCTTCGCCTCCGCGGCGCAGCAGTCACCCAAGACCGAGGTGCACCTCAGCGCCGATGCCGCCGTGCCCTACGGCGACGTCGCCCGGGTGATGGGCGCGGCGCAGAACGCGGGACTCACCCGCATCGGACTCATCACCCAGCCGCCTGCCGGAAAAATGCCCGGCGCGGCATCGGCCCCGGCGGGCTGACCCTACTTGAACTTGTAGTACGTCTGGTCGAGGTAGGCGGCGATGTCCCTGACCTCTTCCGGAAACAGCTCGTGGTTGAGCTGACTGACGCACGACTGGGTGAAGGCGATCAGTTGCGCCGGGTTGTGCACCTTGCGGTCGGAACGCAGGTACATCGCCGAGCCGGAACCCATCATGCGCTCGGCATGGCAGGCGGCGCATTTGAGCTCATCGTAGAACTTCTGGCCCTGCGCCACATTGGCGCCGGCGAACTGCGGCGGCACCGCATCGGCAGCCCGCGCCAGCGGCCAGGCCGCGCCCAGCGCGATCAAGCTGCAGGCACCGAGGGCGCGCGGCATTTTGCCCTGTGATCGAATCATCGCTGTCTCCCATGTCATTGTTGGCGCTGAGTGTGCGGGTTGCGGTCTGGCCTGTCTACAGCAACCCTGCTGCGCACAGGGGAAATGCCAACTCAAGCCGGACGGGTGAACTGAAACAGCGAAGCCTGCAAGTCGGCATCCATCTCCGCTTCCCACACCACATAGTTATCGCGCCCCAGGGCCTTGGCGCGATACATCGCCACATCGGCCAGGCGCAGCAGTTCCTCCAGCGTTTGCGCATGGGGCGGATACAGCGCCACCCCGATACTGCCCGAGGCGCGGAATTCCTGCCCGGACAGGGCGTAGGGCGCGCGCAGCCGCTCCAGCGCATGCCGCGCCAGATCCTCGGCCAGACGAGGCGCGGGCAGATTGGGCAGCACCACGGCGAATTCGTCGCCGCCCAGCCGGGCGCAAACCGCATCCGGGCCGAAGGCCTCGCGCAGCCGCGCCGCGGTGGCCTGGATCAGCGCGTCGCCCGCTGCATGGCCGAACTGATCGTTGATGCGCTTGAGGCCATCGAGATCGAGCCACAGCACCGCGGCGAACGCCTGGCTGTCCCGCGTGCGGTCGAGCTGGCGCTGGCCGCTGTCGAACAGGCCGTTGCGGTTGAGCAGGCCGGTGAGCGGGTCCTTGAGCAGCAGATCCTGCAGGCGCGTGGCGCGCTCGCGCAATTGCGCCACGCGCACCGACAGACCATAGGTCAGCAGCAGGGCGAGAAATACCAGGACCCACTGCAGCGCGTCGGCGGTGAGAAACGTCTCGGGAAACCAGCCCAGCGTGCGCCCGATATTGGCAAAGCCGACGATCAACAGCGGAAACAGGCTGAGCAGCAGGATGACGGCGGGCATGAACCGCTGCTGCCAGCGCACCGCCGCCGCCCACGCGATCAGCACCAGCGTGGCCGCAGCGATCAACTGGGCGGGAACCAGCAGCCACTCGCTGTTGGGCAAAAGCGCCGCCACCGACAGCGTGATGGCCAGCCACTGCACGATCTGCAGCGCCAGATCGGTGCGCGGCGCATGGCGCGGCAGCAGCAGATAGGCGCGGATGAAATACAGGCCGCCAGCGCACATCAGCGCCAGCCCGCCCACCTGGCCGATGCCGTTCCAGACCAGGGCGTTGGGCCAGAGCTGGTGCTGGCCGATGCCCGAAATCGCCAGCATGTAGAACACCGTGGCCGCTTGCCACAGGATGTAGGCGAAATAGGCCCGGTCCTGCGTGCTCAGAAACAGAAAGGCGTTGTAGATCAGCAGCGCCACCACCATGCCGTAAAAGAGGCCTTGCAACAGGGCGTCATCCACCGTATGCCGATGAAAGGCTCGTTCCTCCCAGAGGTGGAACTGCGGCGTGAGGGCGCCATATTGCGCCACTCGAACCAAGAGCACGCTCGGCCCTTCGGGCGGCTGAAAGGCATAGGCGGTGTAACGCGAATGCAGGGCGTCGAGCTGGCCGATGCCCGCGGCGCGCTCGCCGCTGGCCTGGAACAGATCGGCTGGCAGCAGATAAGCCTGCGCCTCGCGCCAGACCGGGCGCCCCAACTGCAGCACCAGATGCTCGGGCGACAGCGCGCTGCGGTACAGGAACAGACGCACCCACAGCGCGTTTTCGCTCAAGCCCAGATTGCCGCCGTTGACCGCCTGGAACCGAGCCTCGGCCACGGCTGCCGGCGCCAGCCGCTTGCCGTTCTCGCGGAAGAACTGCAGCGAGTCCTGCAGGTTCCGATGCCGGAGATCCTGCGGCACCAGCACCACCATCGGGCGCTGGTCGGCACCGGAAGCGTCTGCCGCCCGGACGGGCGCCGCCATCATCAGCACCAGCAGCATGACGGCCTGCAGCACGATCACTGTGCGCAGCAGTTCGCTCCGGCGGGGACGCAACGACAGGGGATGCATGGTTTATGAGCGGACGAGGCGCGAGGCACAGATCGACGCAGTCTAGGAAGCGTCCGCAGGCGCTTCAATCCCTCTCAGCAGGGGGAGGCTGGGGCATTGCGCGCCATGTGGATAGACTGGGCCGTCTGCCTTTCGCAAATCCAGCCATGCTCCATTACCGCATTCTTCCCGTGACCGCATTTGCCCAAAACGCCTGCCTCGTGTGGGATGACGCCACGCAGGACGCAGTGCTCACCGACCCCGGCGGCGAGGCCGATCGCTTGCTGCAGGCGGTGCGCGACGAGGGGGTGACGCTGCGCGCGATCTGGCTGACGCATGCCCACATCGACCATGCGGGCGCCGCGGCCGAAGTGGCGCAGCGCGCGGGCGTGCCCATCATCGGCCCGCATCCGGGCGACCAGTTCTGGATCGACGCCCTGCCGCAGCAGGCGCAGATGTTCGGCTTTCCTCCCGCCAAGGCCTTCACGCCCGACCGCTGGCTGGCCGACGGCGACACCCTGCGGCTCGGCACACTGACCTTCACCGTGCGCCATTGCCCCGGCCACACGCCGGGGCATGTGGTGTTCCACCAGCCTGAGGCGCGGCGCTGCTGGGTGGGCGATGTGCTGTTCGCCGGGTCCATCGGCCGCACCGATTTTCCCGGCGGCAATCATCATCAACTGCTCGACAGCATCACCGGCAAGCTCTGGCCCATGGGCGACGACACGGTGTTCATCCCCGGTCACGGGCCGGAATCGACTTTCGGCGAAGAGCGCCGCAGCAATCCCTTCGTCGGCGGCACGTAGATCAGAACTTCCAGCCGACCGATACGCCCAGCGTGTTCTGGTTCATGCGCACGCTCTCAGTCGAGCCCGCCGTGGCGAAGCCGGGCGGCAGCGGGCCGGATACGCTGTTGTCGAGCGCATGGACGTAATCCACCGAGACTTCCATATCCTCGCTCACCGCGTAGGTGGCGCCGAGGGTGAGGTGGTCTTGCGTGACGGCGGGGGCGATGGTGTTGAGAAAGACCTGTGAGCTTTGCACCGGGTTGTCGGCGTGGTTCCAGCCGACGCGCAGCGTCAGGTCGGGGCTGTATCTGTAGGCCGCGCCGAGCTTGATGACGGTGATGTTCTTCCAGCCGAACGCCGGGCCGTTGCCCTCGCCGAGCCTGCATTGCTGCTGATAGAAGCAGTCGGCGGTGTTGCCGATGGCCTTGACCTTGGCGTAGTTGATGCGCACCACGTCGCCCGCCAGCGTCCATTGTGGCGTGGGCGTCCAGGCGAATCCCACGCCATAGGTTTCGGGAATATTGAAGTGCGCGCCCCCGGCGAACAGCCCGGTGTATTGGCTGAAGCTGCTCATGCGTGTTTCAGGCTGCCAGGTGGCGCCCAGGGTGAGGCCGGGGACGACCGTGCCCGTCCAGCCCAGTCGCACGCCTATGCCTGTGGAGCTGTCGTGGCCGTTGTCGGTGAGCTTGTCCGGATCAATCGAATAGGCCTTGAAGTTGCTCAGGCCGTTGGCGCGAAAGGTTTGCTTCACCAGGTTGAGGGCGATGCCCACGGCGTTGTCGTCGTCAAGCTTCATGGCGAAGGACGGCGAGATGAACATCTGCTGCAGATCGACTCCGGCGCCTGACTGCAGCGGCGGAAAAATGTCGGAGTAGCCGCTGTTCATGCCGCCGTTTCCATACAGGCTGAGGCCCACGGCCATGCGCGGGTTGAGCATCCAGTTCATCCCCACTTCTGGAATGAGAAACAGCGACTGGTCATTGCCCGAATAAGTACCGGTGATGGGCGTTCCTGCCGCCGGGCCCATGGCCGCGCCCAGACTGCCGGTGGTGCGCACGCTGCGGTCGGGTTTGAACAGACTCAGCCCGCCATCCACGCGGCTGCCGATCAACGCCATGCCGGCGGGATTGGTGGCAGCGGCCATCGCATCTTGTGGCAGGGCGATGCCCACACCGCCCATGCCATTGGATTTGACGCTGTACCCCGGCTGGAAGTAACCGTCGGTGGCCTGGGCGGCGGGCTCGGCGAGACTGGCAAACACGAACGCAAGTTTTTTCATGGCTTCGAAGGGCTGGAAAAGGGAGAAAATCGCCGCAGCTTTCAAGGAAACGCCAGGTCGCCCCTGGGGCGCCTTCAAGCTGCGGCGAAAACATGCCCCTTCCGTCGCGCAGACGGACGGACATGCGAGGAGCGCGACAAGGTCGCAGGGAACGGCGCGCAGGCGCCGAATTCGAGAATCAGTGCGGCGAGAATGGGGCCCGGTCGGGAGTGATCTGCCAGTCGCTGCACACCGCGTGCACCCCTGCCGTGGTGAACACCAGCCATTCCGCATGGGTGCGCAGCTTGGGGTCGCGCAGCGTGCCGCACAATCGCACCAAGCCCCCCTGAACCTCGATTCGAATGCCGAGATGGCGCAGCGACGTCTGGCTCAGACGCTCGATCACCTGCGCACGCAGGCGCGCGTCGGCCGTGGCGGGGGCGGCAGAGACATCTGAAGGCGGCATCGTGGAAACTGGCCGCTCGGTTTCGGCAAAACCTTCTGGATAACGCATCGGGGATGTCGTGGGCATGGCGATCTCCTTCAAGGTTTGGCCGTCAACGGGGCCGCCTTGCGACGGGGTCGGATCGACTCGGCTTGCGGCAGCTTGGCCGCAGCGCGCTGCCACAGCTCGAAACCCGACATCCCGGCCACCATGCTGGCGAAAAACACCCACTGCGGCGCGTGCAGTGTGGCCAGCGAGGCGAGCGACGGGCCGGGGCACAGCCCGGTCATGCCCCAGCCGATGCCGAACACCGCGCTGCCCAACAGCAGCCGCGAGGTGATGCTGCGGGTATCGGGAAAGGCGATGGGCTCGCCCAGCAGCGCCTTGCTGCGGCGCTGCGCGAGCTGCATGGGCACGAAGGCCACGACCACCGCGGTGACGAGCACCAGCAGCAGACTCGGGTCCCAGGCCCCGGCGATGTTCAGAAAGCCCAGCACCTTGGCGGGATCGGTCATGCCCGAGAGCAAGACGCCCAGGCCGAACAGCAGACCGGAGCAAAACGCGAGCTTGTTCATCAGAATCTCCTTGAAAACGCGGGGATCAATGCAGCAGGGCGTGAACCGACACGGCGGTGACGATGCCGGTGGAGAGAAACGTGGCCACCGCCGTCAGCGATCGACGCGACAGCCGCGCCAGACCGCAGACGCCGTGGCCGCTGGCGCAGCCCGAACTCAGCCGTGCGCCCACGCCCACCAGCAGACCGCCGACAAGCAGAAGCGACCACGGCGCTTCGAACTGCGCGCCGGGAATGGGCATCGACAGCGCCCACAGCACCGAAGCCGCGAGCACACCGACGACAAAACTCAGCCGCCACGGGGCTGGACGGCGTGCGGCCAGGGCGTCGCAGAGCGAGCCACCCAGAATGCCGCTGATCCCGGCGATCTTGCCGCCGCCCAGCGCCAGCGCACCGGCCGCAGCGCCGATCAACACGCCGCCTGCGATGGCGGAATATGGGGTGAATACAGACCAGTCGATATTGAACATGGCAGTCCTCCAGTGAGTGTCAAGCGGGGATGAGGGCGGCTCAGCGTCGCAGGTCGGAGCGACGATGCGAAGCGCGCGACCCGCAGTCGCCAAATTCGCGTTGCAGCAATTCCAGGTCTTGCGCATGCTGGCGCTGCAGGCGGGCGAGCGGATCGGGTTGGTAAAGCGCGCGCTCAAGAAAACGCAGGGCCGCCCCAAGTTTTCTTGACCCCCTCGGGGGGTAGGGCGGCGAGCCGACCTTGGGGGCCGTCCATCGTGCAGCCAAGGCGTGCAATTGCCGCTGCATGGCGTGAAATCGTGCCAGTGCCTGTTCGGTATGGGACGAGGCAGGGAGTGTGTGCATCAGGGTTCTCCGGTAAGGGGCAGATCGGTCGGATGCGATCTGCGCGGAGTCCTAGTGCAAACCCTGTGCCACGGATGCGTTTGCGAAGGGAGCGAGGGAAAAAATCACATAAAGCGGCGACGGCTTCCCGGGAATTTTTGCAAGAGATTGATTTATTTTGATTTTTTTGTCGCCACTCTGCGACAGGCCGTGCGGCCATCAAGCCCGATCTGGAGGGCTGCCTGGCGTGGCGATAGAGCAACTCATATAGTGTGCGTGCACCGCGCGCGATCCGTACCTGCCCATGCGGGCGGAAGGCTTGGAGGTCAGGCAATGCCGGGTTTCACCGATCATGGCGGTTTCAAGTGCGAAGTGCAACACCTTGCCATCCGGTAAGGTGCTGTGAATGACACGAACGACGTACCGACAACTTCAAGCGGCTGAGTGCATGCGCATCGAGATCTGGAAAGCCGAAGGCATCAGCCTGCGGGCCATGGCCCGCAGGCTGGGCCGCTCGCCGGCGACTGTCCCTTCCACAGGACGCGGCGCGCCGGTGAAGGCGGCGTTGAGCCTTTCAGTGCGCTACGAATTCACCCTTGCGTTTTGTATCCGTAAAGATACAATCACCGCATGAACACTTTTCTGCGGACGGAAGAGTTTGACGTTTGGCTCTCCGCTTTGAAGGACAAGGTCGGTCGAGCTCGTATCGTCCACCGCATCCGGTCTGCCGAACAGGGCAATTTTGGCGATTGTGGGCCGGTTGGCGAGGGCGTTTCAGAAATGCGCATCCATGTCGGCCCCGGCTACCGCGTCTACTACACACGCCAGGGAGAAGTGATCTATCTGCTTCTGTTGGGCGGCGACAAGTCGTCCCAGAAGCGCGACATCAAACGCGCCATCGAGATGGCGCGGACTTTGGACAGGGAGTGAATCATGGCCAAACTTGCCACCTTCGACGCTGCTGACTACCTGGATGACGAGGAAACCATTGCGGAGTATCTGACCGCTGCCTTGGAAGATACAAACCCCGACGTATTCCTCACCGCCGTCCGTGACGTTGCGCGCGCTCGCGGCATGGCGCAACTCGCCAAAGATGCGGGTCTTGGCCGTGAGAGTCTCTACAAGGCGCTCACGCCAGGCGCAAAGCCGCGCTATGACACCATGCTCAAGCTGCTACATGCCTTAGGCGTAAAGCTTTCTGCTACGCCAATTCACTCATGAGAAAACGCAGGGCCGCCCCAAGTTTTCTCATCCCCCTCGGGGGGCCTGACGCGCAGCGGCAGGTCTGGGGGCGCTCTCAAGGAAACGCAGGGCCGCCCCAAGTTTCCTTGACCCCACGGGGGATGAGGCTGGACATGCGTGGGCGACTGCTCGCCCACGCATGCCTGCCGAATCCGAGCGGCTTGCAAGCCGCGAGGTGGACCGGGTCGGCGAGCCGACCCTGGGGGCGCTCGTGAGCATCCCCAGGGTCCATTAGGGCCTGTTCGGACGCCCGGCAGTTGCGCTTGCGCTTTCCTCCGGTTTCCGGTCGCCAGGCACCTCAAACATTACTTGTCAGCTCCCGAGCGGTTCGCTCAACCCCCCGGCGGCGCTTCCTCTGCGGCCGCTTTGAACTGCGCCGGGTCGAGGTGGTGTTTGCCCAGCAGTCGGTAGAACTCGGTGCGGTTGCGTTGCGCCAGGCGCGCGGCCTGGGCGACGTTGCCGTGGCTCATCTTGAGTAACTGGGCCAGATAATCGCGTTCGAACCGTTCGCGGGCTTCGGCGAAGGGCAGCAGGGTGGTGGGTTTGAGCCGCAGCGCGCGCGTCACCGAAGTAGCGGGGATGCGGCTGGTGGTGCTCAGCGCGCAGCACTGCTCGACCACGTTCATGAGCTGGCGCACATTGCCGGGCCAGTCCTGCTGTTGCAGCAGGTCGAGGGCGTCGGGCGTGAAGCCGGTGATGCGCCGGTGCAGCCGGGGGGCGAGAACCTGCAGCGCGTGCTGCGCCAGCATGGCGATGTCCTCGCGCCGCTCGCGCAGGGGCGGCAGGTGCAGGCTGACGACGTTGAGGCGGTAATACAGGTCGTCGCGGAACTGGCCTGCGACGATGGCGGCATCGAGATCGCGGTGGGTGGCAGAGACGATGCGCACGTCCACATCGACCGCCTGCGCCGCGCCCAGCGGGCGCACCTGGCGCTCTTGCAGCACGCGCAGCAGCTTGACCTGCAGCGGCAGCGGCATATCGCCGATTTCGTCGAGAAACAGGGTGCCGCCGCTGGCCTGCTGGAACAGCCCGGTCTGCGCCTGGCTGGCACCGGTGAATGAGCCCTTGGCATGGCCGAACAGCTCGGATTCGAGCAGGGTTTCGGGAATGGCGGCGCAGTTGATGGCGACGAACGGCCCGGCCTGCCGCGCGCTCGCCCGGTGAATGGCGCGGGCGAGCATTTCCTTGCCGGTGCCCGACTCGCCGCGAATGAGCACGCTGGCCTCGCTGCGCGCCACCAGTCCGGCTTCGGACAGCAGCGCCAGCATGCGCGGGCTGGCGGTGAGAATGTCGGCGCACCAGGCTTCGTCCTTGGGCGAGGGCTTGGCGGACTGCGCCGGCTGCAGCGCCACGGCGCGCGCCAGCAGGGCGAGCAGCTCGCGGGCTTCGAAGGGCTTGGTGAGAAAGCCGAACACGCCACGCTGCGTGGCGTCCACCGCGTCGGGGATGGTGCCGTGCGCGGTCAGCACGATGACCGGCAGCGTGGGGTCTTGCGCGTGGATGCGCTCGAACAGCGACAGCCCGTCCATGCCGTCCATGCGCAGGTCGGTGATGACTGCGGCGGGGCGGCTGGCGGCGAGGCTGCCCAGCGCCTCGGCGCCGCTGGCCGCGGTGACCGGCACGTAACCGGATGAGCGCAGGCGGATGGCCAGGAGCTGGCGCAGGTCAGGGTCGTCATCCACCAGAAGAACGGTCGTGGGCATGGGGCGTGTCAGTGGCTGCGGTTCTGGAGCTGGGTTTCCAGCGATTTGATCTGATCGATCTGCTTTTGCAGGGTCTGGACGTTTTTCTGCGCCTGCTGCAGCGCCAGTTGCTGCGCGCAGTCGCGTTGCAGCAGGGCGATGAAGTGGCGCGTCGGCACATCGTCCGCGCGGGCGCGCAGACCTTCGAGCAAATTCTGTGCGAGTTCGGCGTCGCCTGCATCGCCGCGAGCCAGCAGCAGCATGGCGAGCTGCAGTTGTTCGGCAGGCGAGCGCCGCTTGCCCAGTGTCAGCAGCCGAGCGGTGAGATTCTGCGAGGCTGGGCCTGCGGTCTGTGGCGTGTCGCGCAACAGGCGGATGAGGGTGGCTTCATCAGGACGATCGGTCTGTGTCGCAGCGGTGGCGGTCGTCTCTGTGCTCGGCGAAAAACGCGGCATCTCGGCGCAGGACGACAACAGCGCGAGCGGCAAAACGACGGGAAGTACGAGGCGTTGGCGTAAAAAAAAGCGGAGCAAGTTCATACCGGATTTTGCGTTCTTTCAGGGAGAAACACGCGGAACACCGCGCCGCAGCCGGGTGCGGATTCGGGCGCGAGGTCCAGCGTGCCGCCGTGCATTTGCGCGTATTGCCGCGCCAGCGCCAGCCCCAGCCCGGTGCCGCGCAGGGCGCTGGCGGGCTGGTTGCGGCCCTGGAAAAAGGGCTGGAACAACTGCTCGCGGTCTTCCGGCGCCACGCCCGGCCCCTGATCGCTGACGCAGATTTCGGTGCCGCCTTCGACCGGATGCGCATCGAACCCGATGCGCCCGCCCTGCGGGCTCAAGCGGATGGCGTTGACCAGCAGGTTCTCGAACAGGCTTTCCAGCTTGGCGCGGTCGCCCTGAACTTGTAGCGCATCACAGCCGCAATCCACATGCACGCCCTTTGCCCGCAGCGTCAGGTGATTGCGGCGGATCAAACTGGCGAGCAATAGCCGCAGCTTCACCGGGCCGATCTGCAACGGCTCGGGTCGATGCAGCGCACTGTCGTAGCGAATCAGGCTGTCGATGCGCTGGTGCAGGTCGCGCACATTGCCGCGCATGATGCGGGCGATGGACTGCTGCTCGGCGTTGAGCGGGCCGGGCACGCCCTCGGCAAGCAAGTCCACGCCTTCCTTCATCGAGGCCAGCGGCGTTTTGAGCTCGTGCGACACATGCCGCAGCAACTGGATTTTCTGCGCCTCCAGATCGGCCAGCCTGCGGCGCAGCCAGTCGAGCTGCTTGCCCAGATCGACCAGATCGCGCGGCCCGGCCACCCCGGGCGCCGGGTCGAGCCGACCTTCGCCCAGGCGGCGGATGGCGCGTTTGATCTGCCGCAAGGGCTGGCTGAGCAGCCACGAGAACAGCAGCGCCAGACAGACCGACAGGCTCACGCTGGCCAGCGCCAACCAGCCCAGCACCGACCACACGCGCTCGGAGACCTGCTGCAGCCGCGCCTGCTGCGCATCGACCAGGCCGTTGCTGTGGGTGATCAGCGTGTCGGCCGACCGGCGCATGGCGTCGAACTGCGGGTTGATCGCATTGAACACCCTGGCCCCATTCTTCACTTGGATCGAGGCCAGGACATCGGCCGCCAGCGCCGTCTCCTGCGCGCTCAGGCGGCGCAGCGTGTGCTGCTGCTCGGGCGGCAGGGGCATGGCCTGGAGCAGCGCCGCGTCGCGCACGAAAGCCTCGTGCGCCTGCTGCACGCCGCGGCACAGCGCGGCGTCCTGCAGCACCAGACACTGACCGCTGGCGCGCTGCAGATTGTCGATGTCCTGCGCGAGCTGGCGCGAGGTGCGCGTGAGCTGCACCGCCACGGCCACCGAGCTGCGCGCCTGGATGGCCACCTGATCGAACAGATACGCCGTGACCGCCAGCCCGATGAGCAGCGGCAGCCCCACCAACGCAAAGCTCCACAGCAGCAGCGCGGAAAACGAAATGCGCAGAGGCATGCGCGGCTTGAGGCTCATCGCTGCGGGGGGATGAAGTTCAAACCCCGTAAGTGTCGCGGTACTGCTGCACCGCGGGCCGCCAGCGCGCCAGCTCCGGGTCGCCGCTTGCGGTCAGATAGGCGAGCAGGCTGTCGAGATTGGCGATGGCAATGACCGGCAAGCCGTATTCCTGGCTGACATGCTGCACGGCGGAAACGTCGAGGGTGCGGCCCTGAATCGCGGCCTTTTCCTGGCGGTCCAGCGCGATGAGCACGGCGGCGGGTTCGGCCCCGGCGGCGCGGATCAGCCGCACCGACTCGCCCGTGGCCGTGCCCGCGGAAATGACGTCATCGACGATGACCACCCGGCCCCGAATCGGCGCGCCCACCATGACGCCGCCCTCGCCGTGATCCTTGGCCTCCTTGCGGTTGTAGGCGAAACCCACATTGCGCCCCAGCCGCGCCAGTTCCACCGCGACCACCGCGCCCAGGGGAATGCCCTTGTACGCCGGGCCGAACAGCAGGTCGAACGCCAAGCCGCTGTCGAGCAGTGCGCGGGCGTAGAACTGCGCCAGCCGCGAGAGCATCGCGCCGTCGTTGAACAGGCCGGCGTTGAAAAAATAGGGCGACTGCCGGCCCGCCTTGGTGGTGAAGTCGCCAAAGGCGATCACGCCGCTGTCGACGGCAAAACGGATGAAGTCGAGCGCGTTCTGCGCAGAGGCTGAGGAAGGGGCAGGGGTGGTCATATTGGCATGCAGAGTGTGGCGGCGCCGCAGAACGCGCCGCTGATTCTCAAGAAAACGACGGGCCGCCCCAAGTTTTCTTGACCCCCCACGGGGGGCGGGTCGGCGAGCCGACCCTGGGGGCGCTCAGAACGGCATTGTGCCGCAGGGTTTGCCCCGACCAGAGCCAACGGCGCGCCTGCGGCTACAGTGCGCACATGCTCGCCTACCGACACGCCTTTCACGCTGGCAACCACGCCGACGTGCTCAAACATCTGGTGCTGGTGCAGGTGCTTCGGCACATGAACCGCAAAGACAAACCCTATTGGGTGATCGACACCCACGCGGGCGCCGGGGGCTACGCCCTGCACGAAGCGGCGGCGCAGAAAAAGGCCGAATATGCGCAGGGCATCGAGCGCCTGTGGAGCCGCAAGGACGCGCCTCCCGCCGCCGGGCCGTCCCAAGGCGGGAGCAGCCCCCTCGGGGGGCAGCGAGCGAATGCGAGCGTGGGGGCAATAATCCCAGAAGCGGTGCAAGACTACCTGGCGCAGATTCGCGCGTTCAACACCAGTGGCGCTCTCCTGTATTACCCCGGCTCGCCCGCCATCGCCCGCCAGCTCATGCGCGCGCAGGACAAGCTGCGGCTGTTCGAGCTGCATCCCAGCGATCACCGCGTGCTCGAAGCCACCTTCGGCGCGCAGCCGGGGGTGCAGGTGCGCTGCGCCGACGGCTTTGTCGCGCTCAAGAGCCTGCTGCCGCCGCCAGACCGCCGCGCCGTCATCTTGCTCGATCCGTCTTATGAACTGAAAACCGACTACGCCGCGCTGCGCAACACGCTCAGCGATGCCCTGCAGCGCTTTGCCGTGGGCACCTATGCGGTGTGGTACCCGGTGCTGCAGCGGCGCGAGTCGCATCTGCTGCCGCAGCAGTTGCGCCGCATCGCCGGTCAGTCCGACTGGCTCGATGTGCGCATGCAGGTGCGCGAACCCGACTCCAGCGGCTTCGGCCTGCTGGGCAGCGGCCTGTTCCTCATCAACCCGCCGTGGACGCTGCACGCCACCCTGCGCGAGACGCTGCCCTGGCTCACCGCGGTGCTCGGGCAGTTCAATGGGGCGCATTTCCTGCTCGAACAGCAGGCGAGCTGACCCGCCGGAGAAGCGCGCCGGATTGCTTCCGAGGACACTCAAATACGGGAGAAAACGTCGCCGATCTGTCAACCATTGTCAAAACTACCGTCGTAAATCTTGAATTTGTCACGAAATCGGCCGACCATTCGGGGCTGCGGGAATATGTTGCACCCGCCTATCGTCCCTACGCGCGTGATGCTTGGGCAGCGTCCGCGCCATTCCCCCGATCCCTTTCAGGAGACCTCAATGGCAGTCAGCTTCGAATTGCACAAGAACGAAAAAGGCCAGTTCCATTTCTCGCTCAAGGCGGCCGACGGCGGCACGCTGCTGCGCAGCGAGCAGTACGAGAGCAAGGCCTCCGCCGAGAACGGCATCGCCTCGGTGAAAAAAAACAGCCTGCTGCCCGAGCGTTTCGAAAAGCTGGTCGCCAGCGACGGCCGCGCCTACTTCACCCTGAAGGCGGCCAACCATCAAGTGGTCGGCACCAGCCCGATGTTCGGCACGACCGACCAGCGCGACGCCATGCTCGCCTTGGCACACGCCGAGACCGAGCACGCCGCAGTGCATGACCACACCTGAGTTTTTCGCGCCGCGCAGCTTGACCCCGCCCAAACCAGGCGTCACGCCGCACCGATAGACTGGCACGGATCACCGTTCACCGGAGTTCATCCGTGCGTCATGTTCGTATCGCCATTCTGGGCGCCGGCACAGCCGGCCTCACCGCGCTGTCGCAGGTGCGCAAGCACACCGACGATTTCGTCATCATCAACCACGGCGCCTATGGCACCACCTGCGCGCGCGTGGGCTGCATGCCGTCCAAGGCGCTGATCCAGGCGGCCGACGATTTTCATCGCGGCAGTCAGCTCGCCACGCTGGGCATTCAGGGCGGCGAGAGCCTGCGGGTCGATCTGCCCGCCGTGCTGCAGCGGGTGCGCGACTACCGCGATGCGCGCGTGGCCGGGGTGCTCGGCGCGACCCACAGCCTGCAGCCCGCGCAGAACCTCGCCGGACGCGCCCGCCTCGACGGGCCGGGGCGCGTGGTCGTCACCCAGGCCGACGGGCGGGAGGAAGTCATCGGCGCCGACCGCATTCTCATCGCCACCGGCACCCGCCCGGTGGTGCCGCAGGCCTGGCAGGCGTTTGGCGAGCGCATCCTCACCACCGACGATCTGTTCGAGCGCGCCGACCTGCCACGCCGAATCGCCGTGATTGGCCTTGGCGTGATCGGCATCGAACTGGGGCAGGCGCTGGCGCGGCTGGGCCTGGACGTGCACGGCTTCGAGCTGCGCGACAGCCTCGGGCCGCTGACCGATCCGGTGGTGCAGGCCGAGGCGCAACGCCGCATCGGCGCCGAATTCCCGCTGCATCTCGGCCGCGCCGTCGAGCTGCGCGAGGGGACGGCAGGCGCGCTGATCGTGGACAACGGCGAAACCCGGATCGAGGTCGATGCCGTGCTGGCGGCGATGGGGCGGCGCACCAACACCGACGGTCTCGGGCTGGAAACGCTGGGTGTGCCGCACGATGCCCGCGGCCTGCCCGATTTCGACCGCAACACCCTGCAGATCGGCGACCTGCCGGTGTATTTCACCGGCGATGTCAACGGCGAACTGCAGGTGCTGCACGAAGCCTCCGACGAGGGCTTCATCGCCGCCTTCAACGCGCTGCACGGCAAGACGCGCTTTCGCCGCCGCGTGCCGCTGGCCATCGCCTTCACCGATCCGCAGATCGCCGTGGTCGGCCAGACCTGGCGGGCGCTGCAGGGCAAATCGTTTGCCACCGGCGGTTTCAACTTCGCGCAGCAGCCGCGCGCCCTGGCCATGCTGCGCGCCGCGGGCCAATTGCATGTGTATGCCGAGCCCGGCAGCGGCAAACTGTTGGGGGCGGAAATGTGCGTGCCCGGCGCCGAGCATCTGGGCCACCTGCTGGCGCTGGCGCTGCAGCGCGACATGACCGTGGCCGAACTGCTCACCCTGCCCTTCTATCACCCGGTGCTCGAAGAGGGTTTGCGCGCCGCCTTGCGGGTGCTGGCGCGCGCGGTGTATGGTGAGGCGCCGCTGGAAATGGCGCGGCTGTAAACACCGCAAAAATCCGCTTCATTCACGGTTCATTGACGTTTCACAGGACTTCGACATGACTTTCGATCTCGCCATCATCGGTGCCGGCCCCTCCGGTCTGTCCATGGCGCGGGCGCTGGCCGACAGCGGCCTGCGCATCGCCCTGGTCGAGCAGCAAATCGCGCAAGCGCTGGCCGATCCGCCGTTCGACGGGCGCGAAATCGCGCTGAGCCTGCGCACCCTGCGCGCCCTGCGCGAGTCGGGGGTGTTCGACCATATTCCACCCAATCAGGTGTTCCCGCTCGAACAAGCCGTCGTATTCAACGGCGACGATCCGCGTCCCATGCGGGTGTCGCCGCTGCGCGGCAAGACCCAGCTCGGCGCGCTGGTGCCCAATCATCACATCCGCCGTGCCGTCTGGGCCGCCGTGCAGGGCCAGCGCGGACTGACGCTGTTCGACGGCAACCGCGTCGGCGCCCTCCACCCCGACGCCAGCGGGGTGGACATCGAACTGCTGCCGGTGGCCAACGCCGCGCCATCGCCGGGCGAGACTACAGCAGCCGCAAGCCCCGCGCCGCTGTCCATCCGCGCCAGGCTGCTGATCGCCGCCGACAGCCGTTTTTCGGAAACCCGCCGCAAAATGGGCATCGGCGCCGACACACACGATTTCGGCAAGGTCATGCTGGTGTGCCGCATGCAGCACGAGCAGCCGCATCACCACACCGCCTGGGAATGGTTCGGCTTCGGCCAGACGGTGGCGCTGCTGCCGCTGTCCGAACACCTCTCGTCGGTGGTGCTGACCCTGCCGCAGCATGAGATGGATGCGCTGCTCGCGCTGGGCGATGCCGACTTCGAGCGCGACATCGCCCGTCGCTACCAGGGCCGCCTGGGGGAAATGAAGCGCGCGGGCAGCCGCCATACCTATGCGCTGGTCGGGGTGTACGCGCAACGCTTCGTCGCCCCGCGCTTCGCGCTGATCGGTGATGCCGCAGTGGGCATGCACCCGGTCACCGCACACGGCTTCAACTTCGGTCTGCACGGCGTCGAACTGCTGTCGCGCGAAATCCTCGCCGCCGCCCGTGCGGGCGGCGACATCGCCGCGCCCGAGCGCCTGCGGCGTTACGAGGCGGCGCACCGCCGCGCCACCCTGCCGCTGTATCTGGCCACGCAGGCCATCGCCACGCTCTACACCGATGATCGCAGCCCGGCCCGGCTGGTGCGCCAGCTCGTGCTCGGCGCCTCCAGCCGCTTCGGCCCGCTGCGCCTGGCCATCGCCACCGCGCTGAGCGAAGAGGGCTTGAGTCTGCGCGGGCTGCTGCCGCGCATGGCCTGACCCCTCCCCCGCTGGCGGGGGAGGTGGGGAGGGGGAATTTTTCGGCGCGCCCTGACTGCTCAGTGCGCTGCCGGCCTTACAGCGCGTCGTGCAGCGCGCGGAAGGCGCCGCCCTGCCGTGCCAGCAGTTCGGCGGGCGTGCCGGTTTCCACCACCCGGCCCGCTTCCATCACCAGCACGCGGTCGACCGCCGCAGGCAGCGCGGCGATGCGGTGGCTGATGAGCAGCACGGTGCGGCCCTGCATGAGCCGCGCGATGTCGCGCAGCAGATCGCGCTCGGTCAGCGCGTCCAGCCCTTCGGTCGGTTCGTCGAGGATGAGCAGCGGCGCGTTGCGCAGCAGCGCGCGGGCTATGGCCACGCGCCGCGCCTGCCCGCCCGACAGGCGTGTGCCCGCCTCGCCCACCCAGGTCTCGTAACCCTCGGGCAGCGCGCTGATGAAGTCGTGCAACTGCGCCGCCTTGCACGCCGCGACCACCTCGTCAAACGTGGCCTCGGGTTTGGCCAGCATGAGGTTGTCGCGGATCGTGGTGTTGAACAGATAGGTGTCCTGCGACACCACGGCGATGTGCGCGCGCAGCGCCTCGCCGGGCCAGGCGCGCAGGTCGTGGCCGCCGATGCGCACACTGCCTTCCTGATAATCCCAGAATCGCAGCAGCGCCTGCACCAGCGTGCTCTTGCCCGCCCCACTGGGGCCGACCAGCGCGACGCGCTCGCCCGCGCGAAGGTGCAGGCTCAGGCCGTCGAGCGCCCAGGCCGCCTCGCCGCGCGCGCCGGGGTAGCGCAGCCGCAGACCGTCGATCTGCACCTCGGCGTTTTCCCATTGCGGCACGGGCATGTCGGCGGGCTCCTCGATCTGCGGGCGGGCGTCGAGTATGCCGAACACGCGGCGCGCCGCCGCCAGCGTCTCGCCCAGCATCTGCAGCGCCAGCGGCAGCGGCAACACCGCCTCGAAGCTGGAGAGCACGAACAGCGCCAGCATGGGCAGCTCGGCGGGGGCGATGGAAGCATCGGTCACCAGCGGCACGGCCAGCAGCAGCGCGCACCACATCGCCAGATTGGCCGACAGCCCGAGCAGCCCCTGCGACAGGCCGGTGGCGCGGCTGAGCTGGCGTTGCTGCTCGATCATGGCGTCGGTCAGCACCGCGATGCGCTGCGCCTGCCGCTCCACGCCGCCGTACACGCGCAGCTCGCCCAGCCCCTGCATGCCATCGACCGCGGCGCTGCGCAGATCGGCGCGCTGCGCCACCAGCCGTCGGCCTGGCGCATGCCCCAGACGGAAGGTCAGCAGCGGCACGGCCATGCCCGCGAGCAGCAGGAACAGCAGGGTGGAGGCGGCCACACGGCCGCTGTAGAGCGCCATCATGCCCAGAATGAGCGCGCCGCCGAGCAGCGCCACGCCGATGGGCACGAGCACGCGCAGGTAGAGGTGGTTGAGCGCGTCGATGTCGCTGATGAGGCGGCTGCTGAGGTCGGCGCTGCGCAGCTCCTGCAGCCGCGCCGGGGCCAGCGGCTCCAGCCGCTGGTAGAACCACACCCGCAAGGCCTGCAGCAGGCGGAAGGTGGCTTCGTGCGTGACCAGGCGCTCGATGTAGCGCCCAGCAGTGCGGGTGATGGCCATGCCGCGGATGATCGCCGCCGGGGTGAAGTAATCCATGATCCCGCCGACCAGGCCGACCAGCGCCATCTGCGCGATGAACCAGCCTGAAGCCGCCATCAGCGCCACATTGGCCAGCAGCGTGACCAGCGCGGCAACGGCGCCCCACAGCATCCAGCTCCGGTAAGGGAGAAACAGGCCGACGAGCCGCCGCAGATCGGCTCTGGCCTGCGGCAGATCGAAATCGGGCGGCAGCGGGTTCCAGCGCATCATCTCGGATCTTCCTCGGCGGCGGGTTCGTGGGCGCGCACCAGCCGGACAAAGGCGCCGCCTGCGGCCAGCAAAGCGGAGGGCGCGCCCTGTTCGACCACGCGCCCGGCGTCTAGCACCACCACATGGTCGGCCTGCAGCACCGTACTCAGGCGGTGTGCGGCCAGCAACACGCAACGCTGCCGCGCCAAGGCCAGAATGGCTTCGCCCACCTGAGCCTGCGTTTGGGCGTCGAGCTGCGCCGTGGCTTCGTCGAGCAGCACCAGCGGTGCGGGCTTGAGCAGCGCCCGCGCCAGCGCCAGGCGCTGCACCTGTCCGCCCGACAGCCCCAGGCCGCGCTCGCCCAGCGGGGTGTCGTAGCCCTGCGGCAGCGCGGCGATGAAGTCATGCGCCTGCGCCGCGCGGGCGGCGCGCTCCACCGCCTCCTGCGGCGCGTCAGGCTGTCCCAGCGCGATGTTGTCGCGCACCGTGCCCTCGAACACATGCGGGCGCTGCGGCACCCAGGCCACATGGCGCAGCCAGTCGGCAGCGTCCAGCCCGGTCAGCGGCACATCGTTCACCAGAATGCGCCCGGCCTCGGGCTGCACCAGCGCCATCAGCGCGTGCAGCGCGGTGCTCTTGCCCGCACCGCTGGCGCCGACCAGCGCGGTGAGGCCGCGCGGCGGGGCGGTGAAGCTCACCGCGTCGAGCGCGGGTGGCAGATCGGCGGCGTGGCGCACGGTCACGGCGTCGAAACGGATTTGTACGACGTCGGTCTCGAGTTTTTGCGTGCCGCCGGTGGCCTGGGCGTGCGGCGCAATCGGGGTGTCGAGCAGCTTGAGCAGGTTTTGCGCCGCGCCGATGGCTTCCATGCGGGCGTGGTAGAAAGTGCCCATATTGCGCAGCGGCAGGTAGAACTCGGGCGCCAGCAGCAGCACGAAAAAGCCGTTGAAAAAATGCATCTCGCCGTAATAAAGGCGAAAACCGATGAATACCGCCACCATCGCTATGCTGATGGTGGAAAAAAACTCCAGCACCACCGACGACAGAAACGCCATCCGCAGCACCTTCATGGTGCCGATGCGGTAGTCCTCGGTGAGTGCGGCGACCACCTCGGCCTCATGGCGGCTCACGCCGAACAGCTTGAGCGTGGTCAACCCCTGCAGCGAATCGAGAAAGCGCGCGCTCATGCGCGCGAGCAACTGCCACTGCTGCTGGTTGAGGATTTCCGTGCCCTTGCCGATCAAGATCATGAACACCGGAATCAAGGGCGCGGTGAACAACAGCACCAGCCCCGACACCCAGTCCTGCGGCAGCACGAATACCAGGATGGACAGCGGCACCAAGGCTGTGAGCGACATATTGGGCAGGTAGCGCGCGTAATACGCCTCCAGCGCGTCGATGCCGGTGACGAGGGTGTTGGCGATGTCGCCGCTGGACTGGCGCGTGAGCCACAACGGCCCCAGCGCCTGCAGATGGTCGTAGAGCCGCCCGCGCAGATCGCGCCGCACCTGCGCCGCCGCTTCGAAGGCCACGTTTTCCGAGGCGCGCATCAGCACGAAGCGCAGCGCAAAAATCGGCAGCATCGCCGCCAGATAGCCCCACACCTCGGCGAGATGCCGGTGATCGATGATGACCTCCGACACCACACGCGCCAGCAGCCAGGCCTGCGCGATGATCAGCCAGCCCGCAAACAGCCCCAGCCCCACGGCGCGGTTGAGCTGGGGACGGATGTCTTGCTTGCGGGCTTTGAGCCAGAGTTCTTCGGGAGTGACCAAGGTGGGAGATGGGGCAGTGCGGCGAGCCGCGGAACCCGCGGCGGCATAGTCGGCATGTTAGACGGCGCGGCGCCGCCCCTCGACGCCCCACAGGTATTAAAGTTGACCGCAATCGGTCTTGCCGCAACTTTCTGCGCCACGACCCTGCCGCGCGATCAATCAGGAGGTTTCATCGAAAACAAACTCCGGTTGGAAACCCTCCCCTTCAGGGAGATAATTGAAAGCAGGAAGGGCGTAATTTTTCCCGCTTGTTTCGCCCGACTAGACCGGGCGCGGATTGAAACATGGACGACAAACAGCCTCCCAGCGTCACCCTCAAGCAGATCGAGGACTACCGGTTCGATATCCACTACGCACCGGACCGTCCCGCCATTGCGTCCGACGAGCCGCCGCCGCTGGGCCAGGGCGCGGGGCCGTCGCCTTCGCACCTGCTGCTCGCCGCCGTGGGCAACTGCATGAGCAGCAGCCTGTACTTCGCGCTGCGCAAATTCAAGCTCGATCCCAAGGGCCTGACCACCACCGCCACAGGGGAAATCGGGCGCAACGAAGCGGGTCGCCTGCGCGTGCTGTCCATCGCGGTGGACATTCGCATGGGCGCGACCGCCGAAGGCATGGCGCGCCTGGACCGCGTGCTACTGCAGTTCGAGCAGTTCTGCACCGTGGGCGAAAGCGTGCGCCAGGGCATCCCGGTGACCGTTTCGGTATTCGACGGCAGCGGGCAGAAACTCAAGTAAACGCGCAGAAAGGCAGCCTTGCTTTTGCCACGCCGCCTTGACTGCGCCCCCCTCCGACTGGGCGGCCGGTCACTTCGATGCCGTCGCCGCCCATCTTCGCGCAGTTCGCGCCGCTCCCGTTGCGCGGGTGATCGTTCACCGGCCAGTGGCCCACCCTCGAACCCGCGGGTCTGCGGGTCCACTGCGGCAACCGGCAATACGCATCGGAGCCAGACCTGCCGCTGACGACTCCCTGGCGCGGCTCGCACGCGCGGACTATAAAGTGGAGCCAGGAGACGTCCACACCCAAGCAGCAGCGGGGCCTCGACATCCCGCCCAACCGCCATGACCCCATCCTCCAACCCTTCCGACCCCTCCGCCGTCGTTCTGTCTTCGGCCGAGGATTTGCGCAGCCGCGCCCGGCGCCGCGGCAAGCTCAAGGGGCGCCAGCCCGATCCGCAGGCGCTGGCCGAGGTGCAGCAGCTCATCGGCGCGGGGCCGCACCGCCGCGATCTGCTGATCGAGCATCTGCACCGGCTCAACGACCAGTGGCGCGGCTTGTACGAACGCCATCTGGTGGCGCTGGCCCGGTTGATGAACCTGCCGATGGCCGAGGTGTACGAGGTGGCGACTTTCTATCACCACTTCGAGGTGCTGCGCGACGACGCCCAGCCTGCGGCGATCACCGTGCGGGTGTGCGACAGCCTGCCGTGCGCGCTGGCCGGGGCGAACGATCTGCTGCAGCGCCTGCCGCAACTGCTCGGCGCCGAGGTGCGCGTGGTGGCCTCGCCCTGCATGGGCCGCTGCGAGCAGGCGCCGGTGGCGGTGGCGGGGCAATGGCCGGTGGTGCAGGCCACGCCCGACCGAGTACGCGAATGCGTGCAAAAACAGCGCCTGAAACATCCCCTGCCCGCTGACGATGCCGCCTTCGACCCCGCCGCCGACGCGCCGAAAGCCATCACCCACGGGCCGGGCGACGCGACCCCCGCCTACGTCGGCTACGACGCCTATCGCGCCCGCGGCGGCTACGCGCTGGCGGCGGCGGTGGCCAGCGGCCAGCGCTCGCACGCAGAAATCATCCAGACGCTGAGCGACTCGGGGCTGCGCGGCCTGGGCGGCGCGGGTTTTCCGACGGGGCGCAAGTGGAGCATCGTGCGCAACTACCCCGCGCCGCGGCTGATGGCGGTGAACATCGACGAGGGCGAGCCCGGCACGTTCAAGGATCGCACCTATCTGGAGCGCGACCCGCACCGCTTTCTCGAAGGCATGCTGATCGCCGCGCAGGTGGTGGGCATCGAGGTCTGCTACCTCTACCTGCGCGACGAATACCACGGCGCCCGCGCCATTCTGCAGCGCGAAATCGCGCGGCTGCAGGCCGATCCGCCCTGCGCGCTGCCGCGCATCGAGCTGCGGCGCGGCGCCGGGGCGTATATCTGCGGCGAAGAGTCGGCGATGATTGAAAGTATCGAGGGCAAGCGCGGCGAGCCGCGCATGCGTCCGCCCTATATCGCCGAAATCGGGCTGTTCGGCCGCCCCACACTCGAACACAACTTCGAGACGCTGTACTGGGTGCGCGACATCGCCCGCCGCGGCGCGGCGTGGTTCAGCGGCTTCGGGCTGCATGGTCGCAAGGGGCTGCGCTCGTTCAGCGTCAGCGGCCGGGTGAAATCGCCCGGGGTGAAACTCGCCCCGGCGGGCATCACCCTGCGCGAACTGGTCGACACCTACTGCGGCGGCATGCTCGACGGCCACAGCCTCTACGCCTACCTGCCGGGCGGCGCGTCCGGCGGCATTCTGCCCGCGCGGCTGGCCGACGTGCCGCTGGATTTCGACACCCTGCAGCCGCACGGCTGCTTCATCGGCTCGGCCGCCATCATCGTGCTCAGCGACCAGGACCGCGCGCGCGATGCCGCGCTCAACGTCATGCGTTTTTTCGAGCACGAGAGCTGCGGCCAGTGCACGCCCTGCCGCGTCGGCACGGCCAAGGCCGCACAACTGATGCAGGCGCCGCAATGGGATCACGCCACGCTCGAAGACCTGAACCAGGTCATGGCCGACGCCTCGATTTGCGGACTCGGGCAGGCGGCGCCCAACCCGGTGCGCTGCGTGCAGACCTATTTTGCTCACGAGGTGTGCTAAATGAACGTCAACGCGAAGACCATCAAGCTTGAACTCAACGGCCGCCCGGTGCAGGCCTTCGAGGGCGAAACCCTGCTGGAACTGGCCGACCGCCACGGCGTGGCCATCCCCCGGCTGTGCCACAAACCCGGCTACCGGCCCGATGGCAACTGCCGCGCCTGCGTGGTCGAGATCGACGGCGAGCGCACGCTGGCGCCGAGCTGCTGCCGCACCGCTGCCGAGGGCATGAAGGTGCGCTCAGACAGCCCGCGCGCGGTGAAAAGCCAGAACATGGTGCTCGAAATGCTGCTGTCGGACCTGCCCGAGCAGGGCTACAAATGGCTGGGCGACGACGCCACCCGCCCGCACGGCGAACTCAGCGACTGGGTCGTGCGCCAAGGCGTGCAGGTGCGACCGGCGCTGGCGGCGATCTCAAGAACACGCCGGGCCGCCCCAAGTGTTCTTGACCCCCTCGGGGGGCGGGCGGGGCACAGCCCGGCCCAGGGGGCACTCACCCGCCGTGACAATCCCGCGCCCGACGTATCGCACCCGGCGATGGCGGTCCACCTCGACGCCTGCATTCAGTGCAAGCGCTGCGTGCGCGCCTGCCGCGAAGAGCAGGTCAACGACGTCATCGGCTACGCCTTCCGCGGTGGCCGCAGCGAAATCGTGTTCGACCTGCACGACCCCATGGGCGAGAGCACCTGCGTGGCCTGCGGCGAATGCGTGCAGGCCTGCCCCACCGGCGCGCTCAGCCCCAAGACGCATATCGGCGCGCAGACCGTCGATCGCCAGGTCGATTCGGTCTGCCCGTTCTGCGGCGTGGGCTGCCAGATCACCTACAACGTGAAAGACGAGAAGATCGTCAGCGTCGACGGGCGCGACGGCCCGGCCAACCACGGCCGCCTGTGCGTCAAAGGACGCTTTGGCTTCGATTACGCGCACCACCCGCAACGGCTCACCCGGCCGCTGATGCGCAAACCCGGAGTGCCCAAAGACCCGGCACTGCTGTCGCGCCAGGGCGACTGGCGCGAGGTATTCCGCGAAGCCACCTGGGACGAGGCGCTCGACTTCGCCGCGGGCAGGCTCAAAGACCTGCGCGCCCGCCACGGCGCCAAGGCGCTGGCCGGTTTCGGCTCGGCCAAGGGCAGCAACGAGGAGGCCTATCTGTTCCAGAAACTGGTGCGCACCGGCTTCGGCAGCAACAACGTCGATCACTGCACCCGGCTGTGCCACGCCTCCAGCGTCGCCGCGCTGCTCGAAGGCGTGGGCTCGGGCGCGGTGAGCAACCCGGTCAGCGATGTCGAACAGGCCGAGCTGATTCTGGTGATCGGCGCCAACCCCGCGGCCAACCACCCGGTGGCGGCCACCTGGATGAAAAACGCCGCCCGGCGCGGCGCCAGGATCGTGCTGGCCGATCCGCGCGTGACCGACCTCGGCCGCCATGCCTGGCGTGTGCTGCAGTTCCGCCCCGATACCGACGTGGCCCTGCTCAACGCCATGATCCACACCGTCATCGAAGAGGGACTGGCCGATCAGACCTTCATCGCGCAGCGCACCAGCAACTTCGAGGCGCTGAAACAGAACGTGCAGGGCTACAGCCCCGAGGCCATGGCGCCGATCTGCGGCATACCGGCGCAGACCATCCGCGAGGTGGCGCGGGCTTTTGCCACCAGCAAGGCCTCGATGATTCTGTGGGGCATGGGCATCAGCCAGCATGTGCACGGCACCGACAACGCGCGCTGCCTCATCGCCCTGACCAGCGTGACCGGCCAGATCGGCAAGCCCGGCAGCGGGCTGCATCCTCTGCGCGGACAGAACAATGTGCAGGGCGCCAGCGACGCCGGGCTCATTCCGATGATGTATCCCAACTACCAGCCGGTTGGCAACCCGCAGGCGCATGCGTGGTTCGAGGCCTTCTGGCAGACGCGGCTCGACGACCAGCCCGGCTACACCGTGGTCGAGATCATGCACAAATGCCTCGCGCCCGACAGCGATCCGCACAAGATCCGCGGCATGTATGTCGAGGGCGAAAACCCGGCGATGAGCGACCCCGATCTGAACCACGCAAGGCTGGCGCTGTGCGCACTGGAACACCTGGTGGTGCAGGACATTTTCATGACCGAGACCGCCTGGCTGGCCGATGTGGTCCTGCCCGCGAGCGCCTGGCCCGAGAAGACCGGCACCGTCACCAACACCGACCGCATGGTGCAGCTCGGCCGCCGCGCGCTCACCCCGCCGGGCGAGGCGCGCGCCGATCTGTGGATCATCCAGCAGATGGCCGCGCGCCTGGGCTTGAACTGGCACTACCCCGGTCCGGAGCAGGGCGTGGCCGCGGTGTATGAAGAAATGCGCCAGGCGATGAGCCCGGCCATCGGCGGCATCACCTGGGAGCGGCTGGAGCGCGGGGCAGTGACCTATCCCTGCCTCACGCCGCAAGACCCGGGGCAGCCCATCGTGTTTTCCGACCGCTTTCCCACCGCGGATGGTCGCGTCAGGCTGGTTCCCGTCGACCTGATTGCCGCGGCCGAGCGCCCCGATGCGCAGTATCCGCTTGTGCTCATCACCGGCCGCCAGCTCGAACACTGGCACACCGGCAGCATGACGCGGCGCTCGACGGTGCTGGGCGCCATCGAGCCGATGCCCACGGCCTCGATGAATGCGGCCGAGCTGCAAAAGCTCGGCGTGCAGCCGGGCGATCCCATCACCGTGCGCTCGCGTCGCGGTTCCGTCGTGCTCAGCGCGCGGCGCGACGACGGCACGCCCGATGGCACGGTGTTCATCCCCTTCGCCTATTACGAGGCGGCGGCGAATCTGCTGACCAATCCCACGCTCGATCCCTTCGGCAAGATCCCCGAGTTCAAGTACTGCGCGGTGGCCGTGAGCGCGGGCGGCACACTGGCGCCGGTGGCGGGCTACGCCCGCAGCGGGGCGGAGATTTCGGAGCAGGCGACATAGGCGATCTCTCCACTTTCGAGACCGCAGCGCCGCTGGCTTTCGAAGCCGTGGCGCTGCCGTGTCGCAGCGACGCGCCCCGCCTCAGCCGGGCGCGCTGCGCCGTGGTGCGGCCGATCCGTATCCTCGATCAGCAGGGCGAGCATCGGCAGATCGACATCCCGACTGAACGCCCGCTGACGCTCTATGTCGACAAACGCGAGCTGGTCACGCTGATGACCCTGGGTGCGAACCCCGAGCTGCTGGTGCTCGGCTACCTGCTCAATCAGGGGCTGGTGGCCGACATGGCCGAGGTCGATGGCATCGACGTGGACTGGTCGGTCGAAGCCGCGGCGGTGCGCACCCGCCACGGCGTGGCCGATCTCGGCGCCCGGCTGCAGCGTCGCGTCGTCACCACGGGGTGCGGACAGGGCACGGTGTTTGGCGATGCGATGGCGCAACTGGGCCAGACCCGCCTGCCCGACGCGCAGGCCGCGCGCCTGAACCACGCCACGCTGACCCGCCTGCTCGAACAAATGAAACTGCGCGACAGCGTGCATCGCCAGGCCGGATCGGTGCATGGCTGCGCGCTGTTTCTGGGCGATGCGCTGCAATGCTTCGTCGAAGACGTGGGCCGTCACAACGCCATCGACACCGTCGCCGGGTGGATGGCGGTGCACGGCGTACCGGGGGGCGACAAGGTGTTCTACACCACCGGTCGGCTCACCAGCGAAATGGTGATCAAGTCGGCACGGATGGGCGTGCCCATCATCGTCTCGCGCAACGGCGTGACCGCGATGGGGCACCAGTTGGCCGAGACGCTGGGCATGACCCTGTTCGGCCGCGCGGCGGGTCGCCACTTTCTGTGCTACACCGGATTCGAGCGCTTCGACGCCGAAGCCGAAACGCCGCAGTCTGCCGATTCGCCGTAAACCGTCCTTGAAGGCGGTTTACGCGAGCGGCCCGAGCTTTTGTTCGAGCGCCGCTGCGGCGCCGAGCAAGGCGGGCCAGGGGCTGTGGATGACCCACACGGGAATGTCGCGCAGATAGGCCGAGGTGCGTCCCTTGTCCTCGAAGCGCTGGCGGAAGGGCGAGCGCACGAACAAATCGCCCAGCCGCGGCACGATGCCGCCGCCGATATACACGCCGCCGCGCGCGCCCAGGGTGATGGCCAGGTCGGCGGCCACCGTGCCCAGCAGGGTGCAGAACGTGCCGACGGTTTCCACACAAAGCGGGTCGGCGCCGCCCTGCGCTTGAGCGGCGATGTCGGCGGCGCTGCGCTCTGGCGGCGTCTGCCCGGCGATCTGCCCGAGCGCCCGGTGCAGGAATTCCATCCCTGCGCCCGACAGCAGGCGCTCAGCCGAGACATGGCCGAAGCGCGCGCGCGCCAGGCGCCAGAGCTCCACCTCGCGTTCATCGAAAGGGGGGAAGCTCACATGCCCGCCTTCGCCTGCCAGCGGCGTCCAGCCGCCGAGTCCGTCGGGAATCAGCCCCGAGACGCCCAGCCCGGTACCCGCGCCCAGCAGCGCCAGCGGCGTCCCGGCCATGGCGCTGCCGCCTCCCACCTGCACCAGCTCGCTGGCGGGCAGCTCGGGCAGCGCGCGGGCGAGCACGGCGAAGTCGTTGAGCACCAGAAAGGTGTCCAGCCCCAGCTCGGCGCGGGTTTGCGCAATGGAAAAGCCCCAGTGGTGATTGGTCATGCGGATCTGGTCGCCATACACCGGGTTGGCGATACCGATGGCGACATGGCGCACAGAGGACGCACCGACGGCAGCGAGATAACTGCGCAGGGCGTCGGCGAAAGTGGCGTGGTCTGCCGTGGGGAGCACGCGAACCTCGCTCGGCCCTTGCGCCGTGAGCAGGGCGAAGCGGGCATTCGTACCGCCGACATCGCCGACGAGTCGGGTTGGAGGGTTACAGGAGGCGGCCTTCATCTTGAACGAGTAATCTGAGGCGTCTTGCCGACGGACGATGTGAGCATAGTATGTCGCTGGTCCCGGTATTGCATTCGTCTCACATGAGCCGGCCGCATCGGCGGTCTATTGCACAACGACTGTTTGGAGTTGCCATGTCTTCTTTGCATCCCGTGGTGGCCGCTGTGACGCAGCGCATCGAGGCGCGCAGCGCGGCGCGGCGCGAGGCCTATCTGGCGCGCTTGCGCGCGGCGCGCGGCGGCAAGGTCGAGCGCGCGCATCTGTCGTGCACCAATCTGGCGCACGCGATGGCCGCCGCCCCGACTTCCGCCAAATTGCTGCTCAAGGAGATCACTCCGCAATCTCGCCCCAATCTGGCCATCGTTTCCGCTTACAACGACATGCTCTCGGCGCATCAGCCGCTGGGCGCGTTTCCCGCGTGGATCAAGGAGGCCGCGCAGGCGGCGGGCGCCACCGCGCAGTTCGCCGGGGGCGTGCCCGCGATGTGCGACGGCGTGACCCAGGGGCAGGCGGGGATGGAGCTGTCGCTGTTTTCGCGCGATGTCATCGCCATGGCGACGGCCGTGGCGTTGAGCCATCAGATGTTCGACGCCGGGCTGTATCTGGGCGTGTGCGACAAGATCGTGCCGGGTCTGCTGATCGGCGCGCTGGCTTTCGGTCACCTGCCCGGCATTTTCGTGCCCGGCGGGCCGATGACCAGCGGCATGGGCAACGACGAAAAGGCCCGCATCCGCGCGCTGTATGCCGAAGGCAAGATCGGCCGCGCCGAGCTGCTCGAAGCCGAGATGCAGTCGTATCACAGCGCGGGCACCTGCACCTTCTACGGCACGGCCAACTCCAACCAGATGCTGATGGAAATCATGGGCCTGCACCTGCCCGGCTCGGCCTTCGTCAACCCCGGCACGCCGCTGCGCGAGGCGCTCACCCGCGCGGCCGCCACCCGCGCGGTGGCGATTTCCGCCGAAGGGTCGGAGTACACCCCGATCGGCGAACTGGTCGATGCGCGCGTGATCGTCAACGGCCTGGTCGGCCTGCTGTGCACCGGAGGTTCGACCAATCACACCATCCACCTCGTCGCCATCGCGAGGGCGGCGGGCATCGACATCAACTGGACCGATTTCGACGATCTCTCCAAGGCCGTACCCACGCTCACCCGGCTCTACCCCAACGGCCGCGCCGACGTCAATCAGTTCCACGCTGCCGGGGGCATGGGCTTTGTCATCCGCGAACTGCTCGCCGCCGGGCTGCTGCACGCCGATGTGCAGACCGTGGCCGGGCCGGGGCTGGCGCGCTACGCGCAGGAACCTGGGCTCGACGGCGGTCAGCTCGTCTGGCGCGGCGTGAATGGCGACTCGCTCGACCGCGACATCCTGCGGCCCGTGGCCGATCCATTCGCCCCGGACGGCGGTCTCAAACTCATGACCGGCAACCTGGGGCGCGCGATCATCAAGGTCTCTGCGGTCAAGCCCGAGTACCGCGAGATCACCGCGCCGGCCCTGGTGTTCGACGATCAGGACGATCTGCTCGCCGCCTTCAAGCGCGGCGAACTCGAGCGCGATTTCGTCGCCGTCATCCGCTTTCAGGGCCCGGCGGCCAACGGCATGCCCGAACTGCACAAACTCATGCCCACGCTGGGCGTGCTGCAGGATCGCGGTTTCAAGGTGGCGCTGGTCACCGACGGGCGCATGTCGGGCGCATCCGGCAAAGTGCCCTCGGCCATCCACGTCACGCCTGAAGCCGTGCACGGCGGGCCGATCGCCAGGGTGCGCGATGGCGACCGCATCACCCTGAACGCCCACACCGGACAAGTCAACGCCGAAGTGCCGCCCGAGGTCTGGGCCACGCGGCAGGCGCAGGCCATCGACCTGAGCCGCCGCCAATACGGCGTGGGCCGCGAGCTGTTCGCCGCCTTCCGCCAGCATGTGGACGGCGCCGAGCAAGGCGCGACCAGTTTTCGGCATCCCGACTGGACGCACGAACCTGAGCACGCCATGTCCGCCATGCCCGCCACTGCAGGAATCGAAAAATGACCGCCGAAGAACTGCTGCGCGCCGGGCCGGTGATGCCCGTGCTGGTGATCCGCGACCCCGGCCTGGCCGTCGATCTGGCCACGGCGCTGGTGGCCGGCGGCATTCGCACCCTGGAAGTGACGCTGCGCACTCCGGCGGCGCTGGACGCCATCCGTCAGATTCGCGCCCGCGTGCCCGGTGCGCTGGTGGGCGCGGGCACCGTGCTCAGCCCCGCCGACTGGCAGCGCGCGCAGGACGCCGGCGCCCTGTTCGGCATCAGCCCGGGGCTGACGCCAGCGCTACTGGCGGCTGCGCGCCACGGCAGCCTGCCCTTCGTGCCCGGCGTAGCCACCGCCAGCGAGGCCATGACGGCGCTGGAGGCGGGCTTCACCGCGCTCAAGCTCTTCCCCGCCGAGGCCGTGGGCGGGCAGGCGCTGCTCAAATCGCTGTACGGGCCGCTGCCGCAACTGCTGTTCTGCCCCACCGGGGGCATTCATCCGGGCAATGCAGCCGCCTATCTGTCCTTGCCCAATGTGGGCTGCGTGGGCGGCTCGTGGCTGGCGCCCGAATCGCTTCTCGCTATGCACGACTGGGACGCCATCACCGCACTGGCCCGCGAAGCGGCGGCGTTGCGGCAGTAAGTGAGCGCGGGGCCCGGTTCGCAGGATTCAATTCGCTGGTTCAGTGCAGTTTGGGCGGCTTTGCCGCACGGGGTTCGTCCAGCCGATCAAACCACATGATGGCGCCTGCCGCCAGCAGGACAAAGAAGGCAGTGGCGAGGATCCAGGCGATGTACCACGAGGCGTTGCCACCCACGAGGATGCCAAGGAAGAGCACCGCCGCCCCGCAGATCAGGAACAGCGCGAGAGACAACAGTTTTTTCATTGCATCCATCCATGAAAAACGGAGGTTTCGATAAACCGAAGGTTCGATAAAAAGGGCCAGGTTGCCCTGGCCCGGAGCAAGGCCCTGCAATGATGCGAGAGCCTTCGGTGCAGTTACGGTTCAGTGCCCGCCATGCGCAGCACCGCCGTTGCGGCGAGCTTCTTCCTGGGCGTCATACAGAGCGCCCGCGCCGGCCGAAACCAGCACGATCATCGCGGTGCCGAAGATCCACGCCAGGTACCACGGCGCGTAGTCGCCCAGGATGATGCCGAAGCAGAGGATCCCGACAAAAGCAGCAATCAAGTACAGGATGAAATAAGACAGATCTTTCATGACGAACTCCTGGTTCAGTAAGCGTGGGGATCGGCTTCGACTTCCTTCGGATCGACCTTGCCGCGCATGACATAGAACGCCCAGCCGGTGTACCAGAAGATAAGTGGCACGAATACCAGAGCCCAGCCGGCCATCCACAGCAGTGTGTTTTCACTGGAAATGGAGTTCCAGAGGGTCAGGCTTTGCGAGGGGTTGGAGCTCGACGGCATCAGGAAGGGGAACATGGCCACACCGATGGTGCCGATGACGCCGATCCACGACACCGCGCCCAGCCACCAGGCCAGCGTGTGCTTGTTGCTGCGCACGCTCATCCAGCCGAGGAACATACCGGCAAAACCGAGCAGCGGCACGATCCAGAGGATGGGGTAGGACTTGTAGTTGGACAGCCAGCCGCCGGGCACCAGCTCGACCGTCTGCTGCAGCGGGGTTTGCGGCACGCCGGCCCCGGGGAAGCTCACGATCTTGTAGCCGTTGACCAGGCTGACCCACACCCCCAGCACCGCGAACAGCACGATGGCGGCCAGCGCGGCATAGCCCGCAGCAGCCTTGGCGCGACCCGAGATCGGATCGGGCGTGCGGCCCATGATCATCACGCCGCCCATATAGATCGACAGCGACAGCGACAGCAATCCAGCCAGCACCGAGAACGGGTTGAACAGGAAGATGAAGCTGCCGGTGTAGACCGAGCGCAGATCCCACTGGAAGTGGAAGGGCACGCCCATCAGCATATTGCCCATGGCGGCGCCGAAAATGATCATCGGCAGCGCGCCGCTGAGCAGCAGCGTCCAGTCCCAGGCATTGCGCCATGCAGGAGAGGGCATTTTGCTGCGGTACTCGAAGCCCAGCGGGCGCACGATCATGCTCCACAGCAGCAGCAGAATGACCACATACAGGCCGGAAAACGAGGTGGCGTAGATCAGCGGGTAGGCCGCGAAGATCGCGCCGCCGCCGAGAATGAACCACACCTGATTGCCGTCCCAGTGCGGGCCGATGGCGGCGAGCATGGCGCGGCGCTCAGTATCGGTCTTGCCGACAAAGCGCAGCAGCGTGCCCACGCCCATGTCCATGCCGACCATGGTGCCCAGCGCGACGAACAGGATGCCGAGCAGGAACCACCACAAGACTTGAAGAATGAGATACAAGTCCATGACTTTTACTCCTTATGCGCGCTCATCGGAGCGGCCGGGTTGGGGGCGAAACCACCGCCGAACGAGGGTTGCGGCTTGCGGCTGACGGGAGTGGACGGCGTGCCATGCTCTTCCGGGCCTTGCTTGATCGCCCGCACCATCAGGTACATCTCCACGGCGATGAAGATGGAGTAGAGCGAGACGAAGCCGATCAGCGAGAAGACCATATAGCCCACGCTGTGGCTGGACGCGGCCATCCAAGTGGGCAGCATGCCGAACACCGCCCACGGTTGACGACCGATTTCCGCAGTCAGCCAGCCCAGTTCGCAGGCGATGAAGGGCACGGGGATCATCCACGGCGCGAGTTTCAGGAACCAGCGGTTTTGCGGCTGTTCGAGCTTGCCGGTGATGGTGAGCATGGCGGCGTAGACGAAGTAGGCCAGCATCAGAAAGCCCAGGCCGACCATGAAGCGGAAGACCCAGAAGACCACCGAGACTTGGGGAATGGTGTCCTTGGCGGCCTTGGCGATATCGGCATCGGTGGCCTTGGACACGTCCTGGTCGGGCGCATAGCGCGTCAAGAGCAGGCCGTAGCCCAGATCCTTTTCATGCGCCTTGAACTGCGCCAGGGCGGCGGCGTCGTTGGAGTTCTTGCTCAGCGCCTTGAGCGCTTCGACCGCCGGGATGCCATTCTTGATGCGCACCGCAGCCTCGGCTTCGATCTGATCGACACCGGGCACGACCTTGTCGAGCGTGTGCGTCAGCAGCGGGGTCAGCACATAGGGCACCTGGATCTGCCAGGCGTTCTTCTGCTCATCCTGCATCGGCCAGGCGATGACATTGAATGGCGCCGGAGCAGCTTCCGTCTGCCACATGGCTTCCATGGCGGCCAGCTTGGACGGCTGGGCGTGCGCGCCGACGAAACCCAGCGCGTCGCCCAGGGTGATGACACCTGCGGTGGACAGCACGCCGAACAGCGCCGCCATGCGGAAGGAACGGCGCGCGAGTTCCAGGTGGCGGTTGCGCAAAATGTACCAGGCGCTCACCCCGGCGACGAACACAGCGGCCGTGACGTAACCGGCGATGCTGGTGTGGACGAACTTGGCCTGCGCGTCGGGACTGAAGATCAGCGCGCCGAAGTTGGTCAGTTCCATGCGCATGGTGATGGGGTTGTAGGCGGCGCCTTGGGGGCCTTGCATGAAGCCGTTGGCCACCAGAATCCACAGCGCCGACAGGTTGGAGCCGATCGCCACCAGATAGGTCACCAGCAGGTGCTGGCCCTTGGACAGGCGCTTCCAGCCGAAGACCATCATGCCGATGAAGGTCGATTCCATGAAGAACGCCATCAAGCCCTCGATGGCCAGCGGAGCGCCGAAGATGTCACCGACGAAACCGGAATAGAAAGACCAGTTGGTGCCGAACTCGAATTCCATGGTCAGGCCGGTGGCCACGCCCAGGGCGAAGTTGATGAGAAACAGCTTGCTCCAGAACTGGGTCATGTCGCGGTAGATCGTTTTGCCGGTGGTGACGTAAACCGTCTCCATGGCGGCGATCATGAAGCTGATGCCCAAGGTGAGGGGGACGAAAAGAAAGTGGTACAGCGCGGTGGCGGCGAACTGCCACCGCGACAAGTCCACGACGAGGGTGTCGATCATGTTGGCGCTCCTGTTGTGTCGATTTGCGGGTCTTTCGCGGCATCGGGCAGAGGATAGGCTTCAACCTGGGCCGCGAAGAACGCTGCCTAAGGATAGGCGCCGATGTATCTCATTTTTTTGATTTGGAGCAATATCAGGGAATTCCCTAGCCTGTGTGTTGTCAGCAAACCGCTCAAAGGCAGGGCTGCCGCTCGGCGCAAGGCGCACCCTTGCCGAATACCGCTTGCGTGAGCGCCGATACGGCGGCGCGCTCGGCCTGCATGGCGTCGGCGGCCACACGCGCGGCGTCCGCCCCGGCCAGGCGCTCGCGGTGCTGGACGCGGCGCAGCTCGCGGTAGGCGTCCGCCGCGGCTCGGCCGACCCCGGCAGGCAGCAGGCCCAGCGCCTCGGCCATGCCGAGCAGGGCGATATTGCCCAGATCGGCGGTGAGCTGCGGGTAGTCGGCGGCGTGCGCCAGCACGATGAATTGCACGGCAAACTCCACATCGACCATGCCGCCGGGGTCGTGCTTCACGTCGAACGAATCGCTGCGGTTGGGGTGGCCGTCGGCCACCTTTTGCCGCATGGCGAGGATTTCGGCGCGCAGCGCCTGAAGGTCGCGCCGGGTGGTGAGCACAGCGGTGCGGATGGCCTCGAAGCGCGCGCCGATGGCCGGATCGCCCGCGCAAAACCGCGCCCGGGTGAGCGCCTGATGTTCCCAGGTCCAGGCGGTGTTGCTGCCCCGCCCGCGCTGATATTGCTCGAAAGCCTCCACGCTCGTGACCAGCAATCCGGCATTGCCGTTGGGTCGCAGCCGGGTGTCGATCTCGAACAGGCGCCCCGCTGCGGTGTGCGCCGTGAGCCACCACACCAGTTTGCGGGCGAAGGCGGCGTAGAGATCCTGCGCGTTCTCGGCCGGATCGTCGTAGAGGAAGACGATGTCGAGATCGCTGCCGTAACCCAGTTCCTTGCCGCCCAGCTTGCCGTAGGCGATGACGGCGAAGGCGGGCTGCTCGCGGTGCTTGCGCGGCATCTCCTGCCAGCACCACTGCAGCGCCAGTTGCACCGTGGCGTCGGCCAGTGCCGAGAGTTCATCAGCGACCTGCTCGACCTTGATGAGCCCGGCCAGATCGCGTGACAGGGTGCGGAACATCTCGGCGTGAAAGCCCTGCCGCAACAGATCCATGCCCTCGCCGGCATCCCAGCGGCCCGACTCCAGCAGCCGCGCCTGTTGCTGCAACAAATCGAGCCGGTAGTCCTGGGCGTTGAAACGCTCGCTCGGCGGGCTGATGAGTTCATCCACCACGGCGGGATGGCGCTTGATGTAATCGGCCGCCCAGGCCGAGGTTTCGAGCACGTTGCACAGCCGGGCGAGCGCGGCGGGCTGTTCGGCGAAAAACGCCAGATAGGTTTCGCGCCGCCCGATGGCTTCGAGCAGATCGATGACGCGGTTCAGGCACACCTCGGCCGTGGGGCGCCCGGCGGCCATGCCGATCACCCGGTCGAGCACGCGCAGCAGCCGCAACCGCCCCGCATCACTCAGCGCGGTGTAGCGCGGCGAGGTTTCGAGCGCCTTCAACCGCGTCACGACGGCGTCGTGCGCCAGACCCGCCTTGGCCAGATGGTGCCGTACCGCCTCCAGGCTCTCGGACGGTTTGCAGCAGCCGGTGCATTGCGGCCCGTTGTGCAGCAGGGCGTCGAACTCGCTGGCGACGAACTCGCGCACCTTGTCGAGCTCGCGCAGCAGCTTGCAGCCCCTGGGGCAGGCACCGCGGCGCTGCGCGTCGTCATCGATGAAACCCATCGCCCAGGCCAGGGCGTGCAGGTCGGCATCGTCGGCAGGCAGACTGTGCGTCTGGGCGTCGTCGAGATACTGGATGCGGTGCTCCAGGCGGCGCAGAAAGCGATAGCTCGACGCCAGCCGACCGGCCGTTTCGGCCTGCAGCAAGCCCTGCTGCGTCAGCAATTGCAGTGCGGGCAGGGTGGCGCGTTCCCGAATCTGCGGCATGCGCCCGCCGCGCACCACCTGCAACAGTTGCACGATGAACTCGATCTCGCGGATGCCACCGCGTCCCAGCTTGACATCGTTGGCCTTGTCGGGCCGGGCCACGGCGCGCCTGGTCGCCTCCGCCCGAATCTGCCGGTGCAGCGAGCGCAGCGCTTCGAGCATGCCGAAGTCCAGATACCGGCGCCAGACGAAGGGCTCGACCACCGCCGCCAGACCCTGCGCCGCCCGCTGCGCTGCGGTGCTCTGCAGCGGGGAAACCACGCGCGATTTGAGCCAGGCGAACCGCTCCCACTCGCGGCCCTGCACCAGAAAATACTCCTCCAGCATCGCCAGGCTGACCACCGGCGGGCCGCTGTCGCCATTGGGTCGCAGCCGGGTATCGAGCCGGAACACGAAACCGTCGGCGGTGACATCCGACAGCATGGGCGCGAAGGCGCGCACCACACGGCCGAAATACTCGCGGTTGCTCAGGCGCACGGCGCCGTCGGTTTCGCCGTCTTCGTCGTACACGAACACCAGATCGATGTCGGACGACACGTTGAGCTCGCGTCCGCCCAGCTTGCCCATGCCCACCACGAGAAACTGCGCTTCCTCGCCCGCCTCGGTGCGCGGCACGCCAAAGCGCGGTTGCAGCTCGGCGTGCGCCGCGCGCAGCCCGGCGGCCACCGCGCCTTCGGCCAGATCGCTGATGCCGATGCACACCGCCTCCAGCGGCGCGCCCGACAGATCCGACTCGATGAGCCGCAGCATCAGCGCATTGCGCACCCGACGCAGCGCCACAGGCAGCGGCGCTCCCGCCTGCTGCAAGGCGGCAATGGCCGCGTCGATCCCGCCCCGCGCAGGAATGCCCGGCGGCCAGCAGGCCATCACCTCGTCGAAGCGGCCGACATGGCGGCGATAAAAGCGGGAAAACTGCGACAACTCCATCGGGCGGGTCCGGCAACGGCAATGAGCGCGCAGCATAGGGCAGCATGCCCCGGGCTGCATCGCGCCTGCTCAGTGTCTGACGCCCCGGTGCAGGAATCCATGATGCCGCGCAAATCCCGATTGGACGGCGCCTCTCCTGGGCGATCCACGGGCCGGACGCGCCGTGAAAAAGCCCACGCCCTAAATAGGGCGCGGGCTTGTACCCACAAAAACTGTTTTTTCCGTTTTAGAACGGAATGTCGTCGTCCATGTCGCTGAAGTCGCCCGCCGGCTTGCTCTCGGCCGCAGCGGGGGTGCGGCTGGGGGCTGCGCGGCCCGGGGCGGCTTCGCGGCTGCGGCTGTAGGCCTCGCCTTCTGCGCCACCTTCACGTCCGCCGAGCAACTGCATGTCTTCGGCGATGATCTCGGTGGTGTATTTCTCGACGCCGTCCTTGTCGGTCCACTTGCGGGTTTTCAGGCGGCCTTCCACGTACACCGGGCGACCTTTTTTGAGGTATTCCCCGGCGATTTCGGCCAGACGGTCGTAGAACACCACGCGGTGCCACTCGGTTTCCTCGCGTTTTTCTCCGCTGGTCTTGTCTTTCCAGTTGCGCGTGGTGGCGATGCTGACATTGCAGATGGCGGCGCCGCTGGGGGCAAAGCGGGTTTCGGGGTCGCGGCCCAGGTTGCCGACGAGAATGACTTTGTTGACGGAGGCCATGAGGTGTCCTGAATTGCGGCGACCCGCGGGCTGCGGGACGATGGCGGCAAGCATAACGCCTGCGGGGACTAACGGGCAGTGCAGATCAGGGTCAGTGCAGATCAGGCGTTCTGCGGCTGCGCCGGGGCGGCGTCGGCTTCGGCGGGTTTGTGGCGTCTGGGCGGGGGCTGGATGGTGAACGACACCAGCAGCCACAGCGCGGCCAGCGCGGCAGCGGCGAAAAACACGTCTTCGCTGCTGTAATGCGCCAGCCAGCCGCCCACCGCGCCGCCGGCGAACAGGCCGAGCGACTGCCCGGTGTTGTAGATGCCCATCGCCAGACCCTTGCGGTTGGCCGGCGCGGTGCGCGACACCAGCGAGGGCAGCAGCGCTTCCATCAGGTTGAACGAGAGGAAGAAGAAGAACAGCGCGGCGATGAGCGCCACGGGGTGTTTGTAGCCTGCGGCAAAGCCCAGCATGGTGAGCACCAGCAGCGCCACGCCGCCGACGAACACGGGCTTCATATAGCCGTATTTCTCGGCGTAGATGATGCCGGGAATGGACAGCGCGAAAGAAATCAGCGTGACCGGCAGATAGACCATCCAGTGATGCAGCAGCGGAATGCCGGCGTATTTCACCAGCGCCACCGGCACCACGACGAACATGCTCACCTGCAGAAAGTTGACGACAAAGATCGAGAAGTCGAGCTTGAGCAGCGCCGGGGTGAACACCGCCTGCGCCCAGTGGCCTTGCACCTCTTCGGAGGGCGTGGTCATGGGCACGTTGGGCACGACCCAGATGATCACGGCAATGGCGATGATCGCCAGGATGCCGGTGAGGTCGAACATGCCGGGCACCGAAATGGCGTGATACACCGGCGGGCCCAACACCAGCGAGACGATGAAGGAAAAGCCGATGGTCATGCCCACCATCGCCATGGCCTTGGTGCGGTGCTGGTCGCGGGTGGAATCGGCGATCATGGCCGAGATGGCCGCCGAAATGGCCCCGGCGCCCTGAATGGCGCGGCCGATGATGATGAGGTAGAGGTTGTCGCTCGCCCCGGCGATGAAGGAGCCGATGGCGAAGATCAGCAGCCCGACGACCATCACCGGCTTGCGCCCGAAGCGGTCACTGGCCACGCCGAAGGGAATTTGCAGCACCGCCTGCGTCAGGCCGTAGATGCCCAGCGCCAGACCGACGAGAAACTTGTCGTGGCCGTGCGGCAGGTGCTCGGCGTAGATGGCGAACACCGGCAGGATGAAAAACAGCCCGAGCATGCGCAGACCGTAGATTGACGCCAGCGTGCTGCTGGCGCGGCGCTCGGCCGAGGTCATTGCATCCTTGGGGTCGGTCGTCTTGGATCGTCGGGAAGATTTTGAGGCCATGGTGTCGAATGCTGAGGGGCCGCGAGGGCGTCCGAGAAAAACAAGGCGCTTGAACTTGCCAATGCGATGGAAAGCGCATTTTCCACGATGCGCCGGGTTGCTTCGTGACGGAATCTGTCGAGAAGTGCCCAGGATTACATGCGGTTTCATCAGTGACCGGATTCGACACGCCGATTGACGGCGGCCTGCGCACGAGATGGGCCCCATGGGGTGGCGCGCCTTATAGTGTCGGGTTCGCTTTTTCGCCGTGGCTTTTCGCCTTCGCCCATGAATGACCCCGCCTCCTCGTTTGAACCGCCGGCCAGCACCCAGGCCGAGGCCTTGATTCGCGTGCGCGGGGCGCGCACCCACAATCTGAAAAACATCTCGCTCGATCTGCCGCGCAACAAGCTGGTGGTCATCACCGGGCTGTCGGGTTCGGGCAAGTCGTCGCTGGCCTTCGATACGCTGTACGCCGAGGGGCAGCGCCGCTATGTGGAAAGCCTGTCGGCCTATGCGCGGCAGTTTCTGCAGTTGATGGAAAAGCCCGATGTCGATCTGATCGAAGGGCTGGCACCGGCCATCGCCATCGAGCAGAAGGCGACCAGCCACAACCCGCGCTCCACCGTGGGCACGGTGACCGAAATCCACGACTACCTGCGGCTGCTGTACGCCCGCGCCGGCACGCCGCATTGCCCGCATCATCCCGACCAGCCCTTGCAGGCGCAGACCATTTCGCAGATGGTCGATGCGCTCGTCGCCTGGCCCGAGGGACGGCGGCTGCTCATTCTCGCGCCGCTGCCTGCGGCGCAAATGGGCGCTTCGGCCGCCGGGCGACTGGCGGCGCTGCGGGCGCAGGGCTTCGTGCGCTTTCGGCTCGACGGCGTGGTGGTCGATGCGCAGGACTTGCCCGGCCCCGATGCCCCGCCGCCGCAACGCATCGAGGTGGTGGTGGACCGCATCAAGACCGGCCCCGACCTGCGTCAGCGTCTGGCCGAGAGCCTGGAGACGGCGCTGCGTTTGTCCGACGGCCAGGTGGCAGCTCTCGACGCCGACAGCGGCGAGCTCACCGTGTTTCACAGCCGTCCCACCTGTCCGATCTGCGGCACGACGGCGCCGCTGCTCGAACCCAAGCTGTTCTCCTTCAACAATCCTGCGGGCGCCTGCCCCACCTGCGACGGCCTGGGGCAGGTGGAGCGCTTCGACCCGGCGCGGGTGGTGGCCCACCCCGAGCTCAGTCTGGCCAGCGGCGCGATTCGCGGCTGGGACAAACGCAACGCCTTCTACTTTCAGATGCTGCAGGCGCTGGGCGCGCATTACGGCTTCGATCTCGACACACCCTACGAACAATTGCCGCAGGCGGTGCGTCAGGTGCTGCTGCACGGCAGCGGGGCGCAGGCCATCGCTTTCACCTATCTGAGTGACCGCAACAAGCCCACGGTCAAGACGCATCCCTTCGAGGGCATCGTTCCCAATCTGGAGCGGCGCTGGACCGAGACCGACAGCCCGGCGGTGCGCGAAGAACTTGCGCGCATGCGCACCGTGCAAATCTGCCCCGACTGCCTGGGCGCGCGGCTCGGGCCGATTGCGCGCCACGTCACCGTCGGCGGCGAGCGTCTGCAGGCGCTTGCCGCACGCCCCTTGCGCGAGCTGCGCGACTGGTTTTGCGCGCTGCAGCTCGAAGGCCAGCGCGCCGAAGTGGCGGCGCGGCTGGTGCATGAAATCGGCAGCCGCCTGCGCTTTCTCATCGACGTGGGGCTGGACTACCTCACCCTCGACCGCAGCGCCGACACCCTCTCGGGCGGCGAGGCGCAGCGCATCCGCCTGGCCAGCCAGATCGGCTCGGGCCTGACCGGGGTGATGTACGTGCTCGACGAGCCCTCCATCGGCCTGCACCAGCGCGACAACGACCGGCTGATCGCCACCCTCAAGCGCCTGCGCGACCTGGGCAACAGCGTGCTGGTGGTGGAACATGACAGCGACGCCATCCTCGCCGCCGATCATGTGGTGGACATGGGCCCCGGCGCGGGCGAGCACGGCGGGAGCATCATTGCCCAGGGCACGCCGCAGAGCATCATGGCCGATCCGAACTCGATCACCGGCGCTTACCTGAGCGGCACGCGCAGCGTGTTTCGCGGCAAGCCGAGGCAGCACGCCGCGCCCGAGCGGTGGCTCACCCTGAGCGGCGCCTGCGGCAACAATCTGCGCGACGTCACCGCGCGCTTTCCGCTGGGGCGCATCACCTGCGTGGCGGGGGTGTCGGGTTCGGGCAAATCCACGCTGATCAACGATACGCTCTACGCGGCCTGCGCGCGCGAGCTCAACCGCGCCGGGCTGGAGGCCGCGCCCTATGCCGCCCTTGACGGACTCGATCAACTCGACAAGGTGATCGCGGTGGACCAGTCGCCCATCGGCCGCACGCCGCGCAGCAATCCGGCCACCTATACCGGGCTGTTCACCCCCATCCGCGAGCTTTACGCGCAGACCCCCGTGGCGCGCGAGCGCGGCTACGACGCCGGACGCTTTTCCTTCAATGTGAAGGGCGGGCGCTGCGAGGCCTGCCAGGGCGACGGTGCGGTGAAGGTGGAAATGCACTTCATGCCCGACCTCTACGTGCCTTGCGACGTATGCGGCGGCCAGCGCTACAACCGTGAGACCCTCGAAGTCAGCTACCGCGGCCTGAACATCGCGCAGGCGCTCGATCTCACCGTGGATCAGGCGCTGGAGACTTTCTCGGCCGTGCCCGCCATCGCCCGCAAGCTGCAGACGCTCAAGGAGGTGGGGCTGGGCTATATCCGCCTCGGGCAGTCGGCCATCACCCTGTCGGGCGGCGAGGCGCAGCGGGTGAAACTGGCGCTCGAACTCTCCAGGCGCGACACCGGGCGCACCCTCTACATCCTCGACGAGCCCACCACTGGCCTGCATTTCGCCGACATCGAACTGCTGCTGGGCGTGCTGTTCAGGCTGCGCGAGGCGGGCAACACCATCGTCATCATCGAACACAACCTCGACGTGCTCGCCAGCGCCGACTGGATCGTCGAGCTCGGCCCGCAGGGCGGCGCCGGCGGCGGCCGCCTCATCGCCGAGGGCACACCCGAAGCGCTCGCCGCGCATCCCGACAGCGTCACCGGGCCGTATTTGGCGCAGCGTCTCGCAAACGCGGCGTCAGGTCGGGCGCAGCGCAGCGAGTAGGCAAGCAAGGCTGAAGGAAACCTCGAAAACCCCTCCCCCACTTGTGGGGGAGGTTGGGAGGGGGTTGTAGGCGCTTGATTCAACGCCCCTATGCCCCCCCCACCACCCCCGCCCATGAAGGGCGCCAGGACTGGATCAGGGGGCTGGCTTTATAGCTTTCGATGCTACGAAGCTAGACCTGACCCCCTCAAACTGACCCGCGCAAACTTGCGCTTGCCCACCTGCAACACCACCGCTCCCGCGCCGAGCTTGAGCGCGCGGTCTTCGACCACCGTGCCGTCGATGCGCACACCGCGCTGTTCGATCATGCGCACGGCCTCCGAGGCGGAGGACACGAGACCGGCCTGCTTGAGCGCCTGCGGCAGCGCCAGCCCGCCTTCGGGCAGGGTCAGGCGCACTTCGGGAATGTCGTCGGGAATGCCGCCCGCGGCGCGCAGGGCGAAGTCGGCCTGCGCCGCGTCGGCCGCCGCGGCAGAGTGGAAGCGGGTGACGATTTCGCGCGCCAGCATGACCTTGGCCTCTTTGGGGTTGCGCCCGGCTTCGACTTCGGCCTGCAGCGCGGCGATCTCGCTCATCGGGCGGAAGGACAGCAGCTCGAAGTAGCGCCACATCAGCGTGTCGCTGATGGACAGCAGCTTGGCGAACATGGTCGCGGGCGGCTCCTGGATGCCGATGTAATTGCCCTTGGACTTGGACATTTTCTCCACCCCGTCCAGCCCTTCGAGCAGCGGCATGGTGAGAATGCACTGCGGCTCCTGACCGTATTCGCGCTGCAGTTCGCGCCCGACCAGCAGGTTGAACTTCTGGTCGGTGCCGCCGAGTTCGAGGTCGCTCTTGAGCGCCACCGAGTCATAGCCCTGCATCAGCGGGTAGAGCAGCTCGTGCAGGGCGATGGGCACGCCTTCCTTGAAGCGCTTGGTGAAGTCGTCGCGCTCGAGCAGCCGCGCCAGCGTGTATTTGGCGGCCAGGCGGATCATGCCGTCGGCGCCCAGCGGCTCGCTCCATTCGGAGTTGTAGCGAATCTCGGTTCTTTGCGGATCGAGCACCAGGCTGGCCTGGGCGTAATAGGTCTGGGCGTTGGCCTTGATCTGCTCGATCGTCAGCGGCGGGCGGGTGGCGTTGCGCCCGGAGGGGTCGCCGATGCGGGACGTGAAGTCGCCGATGAGAAAAATGACCGTATGGCCCAGATCCTGCAACTGCCTGAGCTTGTTGAGCACCACGGTGTGGCCGAGATGAATGTCGGGGGCGGTGGGGTCCAGGCCGAGCTTGATGCGCAGGGGCTGGCCGGTGCGGGCGCTGCGGGTCAGTTTGGCGATCCAGTCGGCCTCCACCAGCAGTTCGGCGCAGCCGCGCTGGGTGATGTCGAGTGCCCGGCGCACATCGTCGGGAAGGTCTGCGGGGGAATTTGAGTCCATCATGGGGGCAATCGAAAAGAGGGCGAAGGGGGCTGTTAGACTCGCGGCTTTATCCGTGCTGCGCCCTGCTTCAGGGGGCAGTGTATTCGGTGCCACAGCGTGATCGTTGGAGCCCGGCGCGCAGCCGCTGGGTTTCCAGCGGCGCCCAGGGTGGGCTCGAAGATGCTTGCCGCGTCTCGCCGCCCGTTGTGCGTGGCGCCCTCACGGTGTCGGAGGCGCAGCCTTCGGCGCCACTTTCCATTGTCGGCAATGGCGCGCGCGCCATTGCCTGAAGTGTGTGGAGTGGGAATGTCTTTGGTCGAATTCAAGCAATCCGCGGCGCAAGGCGCGCGGGGTCTGGCCCGGGGTCTGGTCGATAGGGTGCATCGGCATCACAAACGGGTGTTGGCGGGTGTGGGCGGTTCGCTGCTGTTGACCAGCGCCGCCGCATTTGCCCTGGCTTACGAAGGTCCGCAGGCGCATCCGCCCGCGCCGACCTGGGTGAGTGTGGCGGTGGCGAGCACCGCGCCGCAACAGGCCGAACAGCTCTCCAATGCCGATCAGGTGGTCTATACCACGGCGCATGTGCGCGCGAGCGATACCGTCGAATCGCTGCTGCGCCGTCTGCAGGTGACCGATCCGCAGCAGTTGCGCCAGCTCAGCGCGCTGCGCCGTCTGCGGGCGCTGGTCGCCGGGGACCCCGGCCGCGTGGTGAGCGCGCAGGTGAGCAATCTGGGCGAGCTTCAATCCTTGCAAGGGCGGCTGCCCGGTCTCGAGCCGCTGGCCGACGGCTCGAATGATGCGCGCCAGTGGCGTGAGCTCACGGTCAAGGCCACGCCGCAGGGCTGGGACGTGCAGACGCAGTCGCGCCTCGTTCAGCCGGTCCTGCGCGTGGCCAGCGGCACGGTTGATTCGACCTTTTTTGCCGCAGCCGACCAGGCCGGGATGCCGTACAGCGTGGCGTCTCAACTGATCGACGTGTTCGATACGCGCATCAACTTCCGGCGCGATCTGCGTCCGGGCGACCGCTTCCACGTGGTGTACCGCGTGTACCAGGCCCAGGGCCAGACGCTGGCCGACGGCCGCCTGGTGTCGGCGGAGTTCGTCAACCAGGGCCACGATTACAAGGCCGTGTGGTTCGACGCCAAGAGTGACGCCAAGGTCTCGGGCTATTACGCGCCCAATGGCGGCAGCCTGGGCCGGGCCTTTCTGCTGTCGCCCCTGCCTTACAACCGCATCACCTCGGGCTGGGGCTGGCGCGAAAACCCGGTCAAGCACTTCCATGAATTCCACAAGGGCATCGATCTGGCCATTCCCGTGGGCACCCCGGTCAAGACCATCGCCGATGGTCGTGTGGCGTACGCCGGCTGGGGCACGGGCTACGGCAAGTACGTCAAGGTCGTTCATCCCGGCGGCTTCGCCACGATCTATGCGCACCTGAGCGCGTTCAAGGTGCATGCGGGCGAGCCGGTCCAGCAGGGCGAGGTGGTGGCGCTGTCGGGCAATACCGGCTGGTCCACCGGGCCGCATCTGTACTTCCAGTTTTTCGTGCACGGCAAGCCGGTCGATCCGCTCGATCTAGCGCATTACGCCCCCAAGGGCAGGCCGGTTCCGGCGGCGCTCAAGCCGGAATTTCTGGCCCAGACCGCCGAGTCGCGTCATCTGTTGGCCGTCATCGACGGTCGCAATCCGGTGGTGGACGCCGCTGCGACAGCCACCAAGGGGGCGCAGCATGGTTAAGCCGTTCCGTGCTCAAGAAGCCGCGCTTTGGGTGTCGCAACGCGCGGCTGAAGCGGCGCAGGTATTGCGAGCGCATCCGCGGCGTCTGGCTGCCAGCGTTGGCGGGTTCCTGCTGCTGAGCAGCGCCGGGGCCTATGCCCTGGTCGAGGCGCAGCCGCCCATGCCGCCGCGCACCATCGTCGCCACCGTGTTCGACAACGATGTGCAGGGTCAGACCGAAGCGCTGGCCGGGACGGATCTGCTTTATGCCAGTAGCACCTCGGTGCAGCGTCGGGACACGGTACAGCAATTGCTCAAGCGCCTGGGCGTGACCGATCCGGCCACCGTCGCGCAACTGGCCCAGAATGCGCATATGCGCGCCTTGGTGACCGCGGGCCCCGGGCCTGACCCGGTGCGGGCGCAGCTCAACGCGCAAGGCGAGCTGGTGCAACTCACCGCCGTGCTGCCCCTGCCCGCAGGCGCCGACCCGCTCGCCGCCCCGGTCTGGCGCGAATTGATGGTGCGTCCTGGCGCCGACGGCGCCTTGCAGGTCTCGGCCACCGAACGCAGGCTCGAACCCCGCACGCGGCTCGCCAACGTTTCCGTGCGCGGCGCCTTGACGACCGCACTGAGCCAGTCCGGCGTCCCCTATTCGGTCGGCATGCAGTTGGTCAAGGCGTTCGCGCCGCAGATCGACCTGCGCCGCAGCCTGCGCAAGGGCGATCAGGTGGCGCTGGTGTACGAGATGCAGACCCTCGACGGCCGTGAGCTGCGCCCGGGCCGCCTGCTGGCTGCGCAGGTGCGCAGCCGCGGCGTGGTGCGTCAGGCGGTGTGGTTTGCCGCGCACGGTGACGCCCACGGCGGCTATTACACGCCGTCCGGCGAAGGCCTGGAAAAGACCTGGGCCCCCTCGCCGCTGCCGGGGGCCAGAGTCACTTCGCCCTTTGGCATGCGCCTGCATCCGGTGCGGGGCAGGCGGGAAATGCACGAGGGCGTCGATCTCAAGGCCCCCATCGGCACCCCGGTGCCCAGCGTCGCCGAGGGCCGGGTGAAGTTCGCCGGGATGCAGAGCGGCTATGGCAATGTGATCAAAATCGCGCACCCCGGCGGTTTCGAGACGGTCTATGCCCACCTGAGCCGCATCGCCGTCAGGCCGGGACAGTCCGTGTCCAAAGGCCAGATCATCGGCAAGACCGGCAATACCGGCACCTCCACCGGGCCGCACCTGCATTTCGAATTTCACGCCGCCGGGCGCCTGATCGATCCGCTGCGCATGGCCAGCTATGTGCCCCAGGGCAAACCCTTGCCACCGGGCGAGAAGGCTTCGTTCTTCGCGGCGACAGCGGTGATGCGCACCCAGCTCGCGCAGGCCGCTGGCAGCGGCGACGCGGTGCGGCTGGCGCGTGTCGACTGAACCGGGCTTGTTCATCGGCCTGATGTCGGGCACCTCGCTCGACGGGGTCGACGGCGTGCTGCTTGAATCGCCAGGCGATGCGCAGCCGAAGGTGCAGGCCCATGCGGCACTGGCCTTTCCCGCCGGGTTGCGCGAGGAATGTCTCGCCCTCAACGCGGCTGGATTCGACGAACTCCACCGCAGCGCCCTCGCCGCACGGCAACTCGTCGATCTCTACGCCGAAGTCATCGCCGCCCTGCTGCACGCCAGCGGTGTGCGCGCATCCTCGGTGCGCGCCATCGGCGCACATGGGCAGACCGTGCGCCACCGCCCCGATCTCGGCTACACCGTGCAGATCAATGCCCCCGCCTTGCTCGCCGAGCGCTGCGGCATCACAGTGGTGGCCGACTTTCGCAGCCGCGACGTGGCCGCGGGCGGCCAGGGTGCGCCGCTGGTTCCCGCGTTTCATCGCGCCGTGTTCGCCATGCCCGGCGTCGATGTCGCCGTGCTCAACCTCGGTGGATTCGCCAATCTCAGCCTGCTGTTTGCCGATGGCCGCACCTCAGGTTTCGATACCGGCCCCGGCAACGCCCTGCTCGACCACTGGGCGCAGCGCCATCTCGGGCAGCCTTACGACGCGCAGGGCGAATGGGCGGCAGGCGGCGTGGTGCAGGCGGATTTGCTGGCGCAATTTCTGGCCGATCCCTACTTCTCCCGCCCCGCGCCCAAGAGCACCGGGCGCGATGATTTTCATCCGGCCTGGATGGAGCGCCATCTGCGAACACTCAAGGCTTCTTTGTCGCCGCAGGACGTGCAGGCCACGCTCGCGGCGTTGACCGCGCACAGCGTGGCGCAGGCCTTGCTGCGCGCCATGCCCGGCGTGTGCAATCTGGTGGTCTGCGGCGGCGGGGCGCGCAACACCGACCTGCTCAGCCGCCTGCAACAGATGCTGCCCAACGTGACCTGCCTTTTGAGCGACGACCGCGGCATTCCTGCCGAACAGGTCGAGGCCGCTGCCTTTGCCTGGCTGTCGCAACAAACACTGCTGGGATTGCCGGGCAACCTGCCGTCCGTTACCGGCGCCGCCGGCCCGCGGGTGCTCGGCGCGATCTATCCTGCCTGAAACCTAACAAAAACCGCCTTCCAAGGCGGTTTGAGGCGGGGCGAAAAGCCTGATTACACCGAAAACGACGAACCGCAACCGCAGGTCGTGGTGGCGTTGGGGTTCTTGATGACGAACTGAGCGCCTTCGAGTCCTTCCTTGTAGTCGATTTCGGCGCCGACCAGGTATTGCAGGCTCATGGCGTCGATCAGCAGGGTGACGCCGTTTTTCACCATTTGCGTGTCGTCTTCGTTCACGGCTTCGTCGAAAGTGAAGCCGTATTGAAAGCCCGAGCAGCCGCCGCCCTGCACGAACACGCGCAGCTTCAGATCGGTGTTGCCTTCCTCGTCGATCAGTTCCTTGACCTTGGCCGCGGCGCTGTCGGTGAACAGCAGCGGGGCGGGCGGTGCGGCCATTTCGGCAGCGGTTGCGGTATCAAACATGGCGCTCATGAGGCACTCCTTAAAGTTGGCCCGATTTTAGTACCGCGCAAGACCCTGTTCGCGGCTGCGGTTTTAGGTCGGCGGTTTTGCCGGAATCAGGGCAGGACCGCCAGGCCGTCCAGTCCCATGCTTTCGGGCAGGCCGAACATCACATTCATGTTCTGCACCGCCTGCCCCGATGCGCCTTTGGTGAGGTTGTCCTGCACGACCAGGATCAGTGCGTTGTCGGGACGCGGTTTGTGCACGGCCAGCCGCAGGGTATTGGCGCCGCGCACCGAGCGGGTTTCGGGGGCACCCCCCGAGGGCAGTACGTCGACGAAGGGCTCCTGCGCGTAAAAAGTCTCGTAGAGATGCTGGAGATCGAGGACCTGCCCGGCGGGGGTGAGGCGGGCGTGGAGCGTGGCGTGCATGCCGCGGATCATGGGGGTGAGATGCGGCACGAACAGGCAGTCGACCGCGTCGCTGCCGGGCTCGACTCCGGCGATGCGGCGCAGTTGTTCGTTGATTTCCGGCCCGTGGCGGTGGCCTTTGACCCCATAGGCCCTGAAATTGTCCGAAGCCTCGCTGAACAGCAGGCCGATTTCCGCCTTGCGGCCTGCGCCCGAGATGCCCGAGGCGCAATCGGCCAGGAGGTGGCTGGAGTCCAAGAGGCCAGGCGTGCGCAGCAGCGGAGCGAAGCCCAGTTGCACCGTGGTCGGATAGCAGCCTGGATTGGCGACGATGCGGGCACGGGCGATGGCCTCGCGGTGCAGCTCCGGCAGGCCGTAAACCGCTTCCTGCAACAGATCGGGGCAGGCGTGCTCCATGCCGTACCAAAGGGTGAACTCGGCGACGTCTTTCAGCCGGAAGTCGGCGGCCAGATCGATGATTCTCACCCCGGCATCGAGCAGCCGCCGCGCCTGCGCCATGGCCACTCCATGCGGCGTGGCGAAAAACACCACATCGCAGGTATGCAGCGGTGCGTCGTCGGGGGTGGTGAAGGTGAGATCGACCTGTCCGCGCAGGCTGGGGAACAGCTCGGACACCGGCGTGCCCGCCTCCTTGCGCGAGGTGATGGCGGCCAGTTCGGCCTGGGGGTGGCGCGCGAGCAGGCGCAACAGTTCCACCCCGGTGTAGCCGGTGCCGCCGACGATGCCGATACGCAGACGCTTCATGATGCGATGCCTGAAAGGAAAGCGGACATCTTATGGGCTTTGTGCGAAAGCAACGCGAGCGCCGCCAGAGGGATTTGAACAAATTTGCGGCGCCTGCCCTCAGCTTTGCGACAATACGCGGTTGACCGACCCTGGCCACGAGCCAGGATGCCGATGAAATTCACCGTTCCCGTTCCCCATGAACCTTATTTCCGTTGCCCACGCGCAAGCCGCCGCCCCCGCACCCAGTGCAGGTTCCACGCTGATGAGCCTGTTGCCCATCATCGTGATGTTCGTCATCCTGTACTTCGTCATGCTGCGCCCGCAAATGAAGAAGCAGAAGGAGCTGCGCGCCATGTTGGCCGCGCTGGCCAAGGGCGACGAGGTCGTCACCACGGGCGGCGTGGTCGGCAAGATCACCAAGGTGGGCGAGAACTACATCGGGCTGGAAATCGCGGCCAACACCGAAGTGCAGGTGCAGCGCAGCGCCGTGACCCTGGTGCTGCCCAAGGGCACGATCAAGAGCGGGGTCTGAGCGCGCAGCACCCGGCCCGCCCCTGCGTGCCCAGCCGTGCAGACCGGTTCTGTGCGGTCTTTTTCATTTCAGCCCGTGGCGGATCTGCGGGTGAATCGAGGTTGTTGCTATGAATCGCTATCCCTGGTGGAAGTACCTCATCATGGTCGTCGTGCTGGTGGTGGGCGTGGTGTATGCGCTGCCCAATCTGTACGGCGAATCCCCTTCGGTGCAGATTTCCAGCACCAACGGCGGCAAGGTGGACAACGCCCTGCTGCTCAAGGGCGAGCAGATTCTCGACGCCGCCGGATTCAAGCCCGATTCGGCCGACTTCAACGGCACGACGGTCAACTACCGCTTCAGCAACACCAGCGTGCAGCTCAAGGCGCGCGATGTGCTGGCCAAGGCGCTCAACCCCAATCCCGCCGATCCGCAGTATGTGGTGGCGGTCAACCTGCTGTCGCGCTCGCCCGCGTGGCTGACCGCCCTCAATGCCCATCCCATGTATCTCGGCCTCGACCTGCGCGGCGGCGTGCACTTTCTGCTGCAGGTGGACATGCAGGCGGCGGTGCACAAAAAGCTCGACTCGATCGCCGGAGAACTCCGCCGCGACCTGCGCGACAAGGACGCGCGCTACACCAAGCTGGAGCGCGTGGGCGACACCCTTCAGGGCGTGTTCGTCGACTCCAGCGCGCTGAATACGGCCAAGGAACTCATCGCCCGCCAGCACCCCGACCTGCAACTGGCCGCGCAAGCGCCCGCAGGCCCCTACAGCCTCAGCGCCAGTCTGACGCCTGCGGCCGTGTCGCAGGAAGAAGACTACGCCATCAAGCAGAACATCCAGACGCTGCACAACCGCATCAACGAACTCGGCGTGGCCGAGCCCATCATCCAGCAGCAGGGGCGCGACCGCGTGGTGGTCGAACTGCCGGGCATTCAGGACGTCGCCCGCGCCAAGGACATTCTGGGCCGCACCGCCTCGCTCGAAGTGCGCATGGTCGATGACAGCGCCGCCGCACAGGCGGCGCTGGCCGGGCAGGGACCGCTGCCGCCCGGCGACCAGATCTTCCCCGACCGCGACGGCGGCAAACTCGTGGTCAAGCGCGACGTGCTGCTCACCGGCGACAACCTCACCGACGCCCAGCCCGGCTTCGACCAGCAGACCAACGAGCCCGCCGTGTTCCTCACCCTCGACTCCAAGGGGGCGCGCATCTTCCAGGAGGTCACGCGCGAGAACGTCGGCAAGCGCACCGCGATGATTCTGTTCGACCGCGGCCGCGGCGAAATCATCACCGCGCCGGTGATCCGCAGCGAAATCGCCGGGGGCCGGGTGCAGATCTCCGGCCACATGACCGTGCAGGAAGCCAACGACACCGCGCTGTTGCTGCGCGCAGGCGCGCTGGCCGCGCCGATGAGCATCATCGAAGAGCGCACCGTCGGCCCCAGCCTGGGCCAGCAGAACATCAGCCAGGGCTTCCATTCGGTGACCTGGGGCTTCGTCGCCATCGTCATCTTCATGTCGATCTACTACATGTTCTTCGGCGTGGTGTCATCCATCGGTCTGGCGGTCAACCTGCTGCTGCTGGTGGCGGTGCTCTCCATGCTGCAGGCCACGCTCACCCTGCCCGGCATCGCCGCCATGGCGCTGGCGCTGGGCATGGCCATCGACTCCAACGTGCTCATCAACGAGCGCGTGCGCGAAGAACTGCGCAATGGCGCGAGCCCGCAAAACGCCATCTTCCACGGCTATGAGCGCGCCTGGGCGACGATTTTCGACTCCAACGTCACCACCCTGATCGCCGGTGTCGCGCTGCTCATCTTCGGCTCGGGCGCGGTGCGCGGGTTTGCCGTGGTGCATGTGCTGGGCATTCTCACCTCGATGTTCTCGGCGGTGTTTTTCTCGCGCGGCATCATCAACCTCTGGTATGGCCGCAAGCGCCGTCTGCACAGCATTTCCATCGGCCAGATCTGGAAGCCCGAACCCGCAGCAGCGGGCAAGACGACGGCCGCGGCAGCCAAGGCGCCGGCTGGCGCGCGGTCGTCCGAGGCCGCAAGCGACGCGGTGAAGGCAGGCAAGCCGCCGGGCGCGCCCACACCCCGCAGCACCAAGCCGCGCCGCAAGGTGCATTGACCCGGCGCCGACGCCAAGACTCACGACTCAAGGCACATCATGGAATTTTTCCGTATCCAGCGCGACATTCCGTTCATGCGGTCGGCGCTGACCTTCAACATCATCTCGGTGGTGCTGTTCGCCGCCGCGGTGTTCTTCCTCGTCACCCGCGGGCTCAACCTGTCGATCGAATTCACCGGCGGCACGGTGATGGAAGTCGGCTACAGCCAGGGCGCCAATATCGACGCCATCCGCGCCACCCTGGGCAAACTCGGCTACGCCGATGCGCAGGTGCAGGCCTACGGCAACGCCAACGACGTGGTGATCCGCCTGCCGCTGCACAAGGGCGAGACCAGCTCCGAGCAGAGCGCCAAGGTCATGGCGGGTCTGCTGGCCGCCGATCCGCAGGCGCAGCAGCGGCGCACCGAATTCGTCGGCCCGCAGGTGGGGTCTGAACTTGCCACCGACGGCCTCAAGGCGCTGGCGCTGGTGATCGTCGGCATCGTCGCCTATCTGGCGGTGCGCTTCGAGTGGAAGTTCTCGGTGGCGGCCATTCTCGCCAATCTGCACGATGTCATCATCGTGCTGGGCTTCTTTGCGCTGTTCCAGTGGGAGTTCTCGCTGCCCGTGCTGGCCGCGGTGCTGGCGGTGCTGGGCTATTCGGTGAACGAATCGGTGGTGATCTTCGACCGGGTGCGCGAGAACTTCCGCAAATACCGCAAATACAGCACGGTGCAGGTGATCGACAGCGCCATCACCAACACCATCAGCCGCACCGTCATCACCCACGGCTCGACGCTGGCGATGGCGTTTTCCATGTTCTTCTTCGGCGGCCCGGCGCTGCATTACTTCGCGCTGGCGCTGATCATCGGCATTTCGATGAGTATCTACAGCTCGGTGTTCGTCGCCGCAGCCCTGGCGATGTGGTTCGGCGTGAAGCGCGAAGACTTGATCAAGCCGGGTGGCAACAAACCCAGCGACCGCAACGACCCGAACGCGGGCGCGGTGGTTTGAAAATCTGTGGCGCCCACAAAAAAGCCGGCTCACGCTGGCTTTTTTGTGGGCGGAACGAGGGCTTCAGTTGAAGCTGAAATTCGCGCTCGTGCCGTTGGCCTGGTTGTAGGCCGTGGTGTAGTCGACCGACACCGTGGCGAGATTGGTCCAGTTGAGCAGATTGGCGCCGTAGGGGTCGTGGGTGGCCCCCAGCGTGGTGCCCATATCGAGCAGGTACTGATCCACCCCGAGCAGCGCCTTGTCGTAGGCGTCTGCAGCCACGGGGGTCGTGGTGGCCAGCGCCAGGCTGCCCAGGTCGAACTGTCCGGCGATGTGCTGCAGCGAGGCGGCGTAGTTGGCCATCGTCAGGCCGCTGTTGGGGGTGATGCGGGCCACGGCAAACGTGGTCAGCGGGGTGATGTTGGCCGTGACGGTGCCGCCGCCGCCCACGTTGACCATGGCCTGCAGGCTGGCGTTGGTCGCCAGCGCGGCGTTGCTGGCGCCGGCGGCGAGGTTGAGCGCGGTGGAGGTGAGGCTGTTGAGCGTTTGCGACACGCCCTGGTAGCTGTAGGTGCCGCCGGTGACCTGCAGCAGCACCGGGCCGTAGAAGCTGGTGAGGTCGATGCTGTAGCGGCCGTCGGCGGCGCTGGGCACGCAGGCCAGCAGCGTGCCGTAGCTGTAGTAGGGTGTCACCGCCGCGTCCAGCGGGTTGCCCTGGCCGTTGACGATGGCATAGGCGCAGACGTTGTTTGTGCCGTTGCCGTTGACCGGACCGTTCGCTGCCATCAGCACCTGCCCCGCCACGGTCGAGCCGGAATAGTTGGTACCGGACGAGCCGCCGCAACCGGCGAGGGTGAGACTGGCCAGCAGGGCGGCGCCCAGGCTGAGGCGGAGGGGAGAAACGGGCATCGGAAATCTTTCAGGATGGGGTGAGTCACGTCGCTGCCAGGGCCGACCGGTCGATGTCAGCTCAGTGCACCACGCGGTCGTCGGCTTCGACGAACAACTCGTCGAGGATGAGGGCGTCGGGCTCTTCGTCCAGACGCCAGAAAATCATCAGCACGATGGTCTTGAGATGCTCCAGCGGCAGAGGCTGCATGCCCGTGGCCAGCGCGCGTTCTATGGTGAGCTCGCGCAGATGCGGTTTGAGCACCCCGGCGGTTTCGAGGAAGTTGAGATAGCCGATGGCTTCCAGCCCGAGGCAGTCGAGCTCCTGCTGGGCGTAAAGACGAATGGCGTGCGCGCTCTGCGCGTGCTGCGTCTGCAGGCCGCCTACGGCGCTGTCGAGCCCGCGGAGCCAGTCGAGGGCTTCGTGGATCTCGTCGTTCTCGAACCCGGCGGCGCTGAGTTTGCGCGTGAGCTGCCCAAACTCGGGGCAGGCCTCCGGATGCCAGTAGGACTCGTAGAGATACATGAGGATGTCGAACATGGGGTCATTCTATGCATGACGCGATGACCGAGGGCTTCGCGGCGGTTTTGACGGGTTTGTCGCGCTGCTGCGCGATATTCAGGCGCGGGCGATGCGCTGAAACCGACCGCCTGGCAGGCGCGCGACCCGGCCTTGCAGTTCAAGTTCGAGCAGGCGGGCGCCGAGCCGGTCGGCGGGCCAGCCGGTGCGCGCGCCGAGGTCGTCGAAGTCGCGGATGTCGTAACCCAGGGCGCGCAGGATGTCGCATTCGGGCGGGTTTTCTGTTGCAGGGACGGCATCCCTGTCGATCTCCTCAACGGCGCGCCTGGGCAGGGGTGCGTCCCAGCCGAATTCCTCCAGCACGTCCTGCGCAGTTTCCACCAGCTTGGCGCCTTCGCGGATGAGGCGGTGGCAGCCATGCGCCAGGGGGTTGTGGATCGAGCCGGGCATGGCGAAGACTTCGCGCCCCTGCTCGCCCGCCAGCCGCGCGGTGATGAGCGAGCCGGAATGCGTGGCGGCTTCGACCACCAACACGCCGCGCGACAGGCCGCTGATGAGACGGTTGCGACGCGGAAAATTGCCCTTCGCCGGAGCCGTGCCCAGCGCGAACTCGGACAGCAGCAGCCCGCGCTCGGCGACGAGATGCGCCAGCTCCTTGTGACGCGGCGGATACACGCGGTCGCTCCCGGTGCCGAGCACGGCGATGGTCGAGCCGGCCTGCGCGCCCGTCGCGGCCAGCGCGCCACGATGCGCGGCGGCGTCGATGCCCAAGGCGAAGCCCGACACGATGGTGACCCCGGCTTCGCTGAAGGCCTGCGCGAAGGCCTGGGCGTCGCGTGCGCCCTGCGCGGTGGGGGTGCGGGCGCCGACCATCGCCAGCCGCCTCGGGGCATTCAGCAGCGCGGCGTTGCCCAGGGCGTAGAGCAGCGGCGGCGGATCGGTGATGTCGAGCAGGCTTTGCGGATAGGCCGGATCGTCCAGGGTGATGCAGGCGCGCCCCGGCTGGGCAGCCCATTCCAGGGTGCGGGCGATGAGGTCGCGGGTTTCGGAGTCGGGGCCAGCCAGCAGCGACGCAGCGACGGCGGCGCTGACCACCTGGGTCAGCGCCGCATGCGAGGCCTGGAAAATCAGCGCCGGCGGTCCGAAGACGGACAGCAGTTGCCGCGCGGTGAGCGCGCCCACGCCCGGCGTCTGCATCAGCCGCAGCCAGTCGGCCAGATCGTCGGGTGGCGTCATCCTCGACCGTGACGAAGACTGCGCTCAGAGGGTATGAATGAATCCGGCGTGGCCGAGCAGTGCGTCCAAAGTGCTCCAATCAAGGCGCAAAGCACAGCCGTGCCCGGTCGGCACGGCGCGCATTTGCAACGCTGCAGGGGGGCGCTTTGGGCGCGATGAGCGGGCATGGCGGATTTGTTCACACCCTCTCAGGGCTGGGTGAAGCGGTCGGCGACTTCGACGGGCTCGTCGGCCGACAGGATGAGCGCATAGGCTACATGCTTGAAAGTGCGGAACACCATCATCAAGCCGATGCGGCGGTCGGGCAACTCGATCTCGGGCTTGCCCGGCGCGGTCACGTCCTCGACCCTGCGGCTGTTGTGCCACAGCGCCAGCACGTCGCCGCGCTCCAGCCCGTCGTCGGCCCCGCGGTTGAGCGCGACCACGCTGTTCTTCGCGGCCATGTTCAGGTCGCCGTAGATCGAGACGATGTCGCCGCTGATCGGCTTGGCCGGGGCGTGCGGGGTGTAGTTGAGGTACTCGCGCGGCGGCGCGATGACCAGGCGGTCGCCCACGCCGACTTCACGCTCGATGCCATCGACACGAAACACCGACACCGCATCCGGCCCGGAGGGCGGTTCCACAAGTTGGGTCGTGCCGAGGTATTCGGACTGATAGGCGATGATTTTTTTCGTGGCCGGATCGACCAGCGGCTTGGCCGGGCGGTAGATCTGGTAGCGCGTGGCCTTGCTCACATCGCCGCGCACATAGACCTGGGTGCCGGGGGAGGCCATGGTGTGACCCTTGGGCAAGGCGACGATGCGCGGCGAGGCTTCGAGCGTATCGGGCTCGACGAGCAGCGGCTGGGTGAGGAAGGGGGCGATGAGTTCGGGCGAGATGGTGGGAATGCCCTCGGGCGGCAACGCGCTGGACTCGACCCGCGGTTTGAGCACCACGGTCGGGATGCCTTGATCGCCCTGCCCCAGGCTGAGGCGGGCGCGGCCATCGGCGATGTGGAGAAAAAGCACCTGCCCCGGAAAGATCCAGTGCGGGTTGCGGATCTGCTGCAGGTTCATGCCCCACAACTTGGGCCAGTCCCAGGGCTTGCGCAGATACATGCCGGAAATCGCCCACAGGGTATCGCCGCGCTTGACGGTGTAACGCGGGGGCGCGTTGGCGGCCAGCTCGGAAACCGGCACGCCGGTTTGCGCGGTCAATTCGGCCTGGGCGCGCTGCGTCGGGGGGACGGGATAGTTCGGCAGCCCATGCAGCGAAGGGGCGGCGGGCTGAACTTCGGCGGCGTGAGCCCACGGTGCCGCTGCGGCCAGCGCCAACACGGCGGCTGGCGCACAACGGCTCAGGCGCGATGGGCGCAAACGAGATGAGCACAGACCGAATGAGAAAAGGTTGAAAGGATGGTGCAAAGCCTGTCTCAGCATGGCGCAAAGTCCCCAGATCGAAACGGTGGCCACGCCCGGCGCGGTGTGGTCCTTTGTGAATCTGCCCCCCGTGGAAATTTGCGATTCCAGGGTCTCTATTTCAGAATTGTTGGGCACATTGTGCATGCAACACCTTGATGCGGCAATCAAATCACTGTTTGACAGGGGTTTGGGCGGCGCGGCAGTTGCAAGAATGTTGCGGGCGGCTCTCTGCGAACAGGTCGCCCCATTTTGACAATGGATAAAGCCATTTCCATCGCAAATAACTAAAATGCGAAACATGGATGACCTGACCATACTTCAATACCCCGATCCGCGTCTTCACACCGTGGCCAAGCCGGTGGCGGCGGTGGATGACCGCGTGCGCGCGCTGATCGACGCGATGTTCAAGACCATGTACGCCTCCAATGGCGTCGGGCTGGCCGCGACGCAGGTCGACGTGCACGAGCGCATCATCGTCATGGACACCTCGGAAGAACGCAATCAACCGCTGGCGCTGATCAACCCCGAAATCTTGCGCCACAGCGCCGAAAACAAGGAATGGGAAGAAGGCTGTCTGTCCGTTCCTGGCGTTTTCGACAAGGTCACGCGCCCGGCCTCGGTGCGGGTGCGCGCGCTGGACACGCAAGGCCAGCCCTTCGAGATGGATGCCGACGGACTGACCGCCGTATGCATCCAGCACGAGATGGATCACCTCATCGGCAAGGTGTTCGTCGATTACCTCTCCCCGCTCAAGCGCAGCCGGATCAGGAGCAAGATGCTGAAAAGGCAAAGGCAGGCTGCTTGAGCCAGGCCGTTCCCGTTTCATCCCCGGCGCGACAGTTGCGCGTGGCGTTTGCGGGCACGCCGGAGTTTGCCGCTCAAGCGCTGCGTGCCATTCTGAGCGCGGGCTACACCGTGCCGCTGGTGCTGACCCAGCCCGACCGTCCTGCGGGTCGTGGCATGAAGCTGCAATCCAGCCCGGTCAAGCAGGTCGCAGCTGCGGCGCAGATCGAGACGATCCAGCCCCAGGGTCTGCGGCTGGACGGGCGCCATGCCGAACAGGCCGCGCAGGCCCACGCAGCGCTGCAAGACGCGCAGGCGGACGTGCTGGTCGTAGCCGCCTATGGACTGATTTTGCCCACGACTGTGTTGACCCTGCCGCGCCACGGTTGTCTGAACATTCACGCCTCGCTGCTGCCGCGCTGGCGTGGGGCGGCGCCGATCCAGCGCGCCATCGAGGCGGGAGACGCGCAGACGGGCATCACCCTGATGCAGATGGACGCCGGGCTCGATACCGGCGACATGCTGCTGGAGCAGGCCCTGCCGATCGATGCCACGGACACCGCGGCCACCTTGCACGACAAACTGGCCACCCTGGGCGCGGCGCTGGTGGTGCAGGGGCTGGGCGCGCTGGAGCGCGGGGAGTTGCATCCGCGCCCTCAGCCCGAAGCCGAGGTGACGTATGCGGCGAAAATCGGCAAGGGCGAAGCGCAGATGCAGTGGAACCAGCCTGCGGAGCTGCTCGCCCGCAGGGTGCGCGCCTTCACCCCCTGGCCGGGCACGCAGTTCTTTCTGCCGGATGGCGCCGTGGTCAAGGTGGGCGCGGCCACGGCATTGAACGGACCGATGCATTCCGGCCCGCCCGGCTGGGTGCGGCAGATGACCGCCGAGGGGCTAGATGTGTGTTGCGGCGAAGGGGTGCTGCGCATCACACGGCTGCAAAAACCCGGCGGCACGATGCAGAGCGTGGCGCAATGGCTGCAAGGCGCAGCCGACCTCACGGGGCTGACGCTCGGCTGAGCCCCGAAGGACTCAAGCCCTGTCTCAAACCCTGTTCAACACCCTTGTAAATCCTCGTTCCGGTCTTGAACTTTCGTTTCGCTGCACAATCTAGCGCCGTTGTATCCAAACGTATCGGAGTCGAGCATGTTCAACATCATGAAAACCGCCATTCTGATGGCTGCGATCACCGCGCTGTTCGTCGTGATCGGCTCCATGCTGGGCGGACGGCAGGGCATGGTGCTGGCGCTGCTGTTCGCGCTGGGCATGAACTTCTTCAGCTACTGGTTCAGCGACAAGATGGTGCTGAAGATGTACAACGCGCAGCAGGTCGACGCCAGCAGCGCGCCGCAGTTCTACGCCATGGTGCAGGAACTCGCGCAGCGCGCCGGGCTGCCGATGCCGCGGGTCTATCTCATCCAGGAAGACGCGCCCAATGCCTTCGCCACCGGGCGCGGCCCGGAACATGCGGCTGTCGCCGCCACCACCGGCATCCTGCGCGTGCTCAGCGCGCGCGAACTGCGCGGGGTGATGGCGCATGAACTGGCGCATGTGAAGCACCGCGACATTCTGATCTCCACCATTTCGGCGACGATGGCCGGCGCGATTTCGGCGCTGGCGAATTTTGCGATGTTCTTCGGCGGGCGCGATTCCGAAGGCCGCCCGGTGAACCCGATCGCCGGCATTGCCGTGGCGCTGCTCGCGCCGCTGGCGGCAAGCCTGATCCAGATGGCGATTTCCCGCGCCCGCGAATTCGAGGCCGATCGCGGCGGAGCCGAGATTTCGGGCGATCCCGCCGCGTTGGCTTCGGCCTTGCAGAAGATCGAGGCCTATGCGCGCGGCGTACCGTTTCAAGCCGCCGAAGAGCATCCGGCCACGGCGCAGATGATGATTCTCAACCCTCTGCATGGCGGCGGCATCGCCAAACTGTTCAGCACGCACCCGGCCACCGAGGAGCGTGTCGCGCGTTTGATGCAGATGGCCCAGACCGGCACGGCGCGGGCCTGGCAAGGCTGAAGGCACGGGTCCTGACAAGGCAAAGGCCCGGCAGGCCGCAAGGCTTGCCGGGCTTTTGTGAGCGCCCGCTGCGCGCGCCTACCAGCGCCGCCCGAATCGCAGCCCTTCGAGCGCACTGTCGATGATGACCCCGGCGATGCTGTAGAGAATCGACCCGAGCAGCGCCGCGCCGAAGCTGCGCACATGAAAACCGTCGATCACGCCCGAAGCCGCGTAGAACATCGCGGCGTTGAGCACGAACAAAAACAGCCCGAGGGTCAGGATGGTGATCGGCAGGGTGAGGATGAACAGAATGGGCCGCACCAGCGCATTGAGCAGACCGATGAACAGCGCCGCCCACATGGCCGCGCCAAAACCGGCGACCTGCACGCCGCCGTAGAGATAGGCCACGGCCAGCAGGGCGCAGGCGGAAAGCAGCCACTTCAGCAGGAGTTTGAGCATGGTTTGCTACCTCTTTATCTTTAGCGCGTTGCCGCCATCCGTTTGGCCAACTCGGCCGCCAGTCCGGTGTAGCTGGCCGGCGTCAGCGCGAGCAGGCGCTCGCGGTCGTTTTCGGGCAGGTCCAGCTCTTCGATGAAGGCACGCATCGAGTCTGCAGTGATGGCCTTGCCGCGGGTCAGTTCCTTGAGCTGCTCGTAGGGGTTGGGCAGGCCGTGCCGGCGCATGACGGTCTGTACCGGCTCGGCCAGCACTTCCCAGGCGTTGTCGAGATCTTCTTGCAGCCGCTGAGGATGGACCAGCAGCTTGTCGAGCCCGCGCAGCAGAGAGTCCCAGGCGAGCACGCCGTGGCCCAGCGCCACGCCCATATTGCGCAACACCGTCGAGTCGGTCAGGTCGCGCTGGAAACGCGAGATGGGCAGCTTGTCGCTGAGGTGACGCAGCAGCGCGTTGGCGATGCCCAGATTGCCCTCGGCATTCTCGAAGTCGATGGGATTGACCTTGTGCGGCATGGTGGACGAACCGATCTCGCCCGCCAGGGTTTTCTGCTTGAAATAGCCCCAGGAGACATAGCCCCAGATGTCTCGGCTGAGGTCGATGAGCAGGGTGTTGGTGCGGGCGATGGCATCGAACAGCTCGGCCATGGCGTCGTGCGGCTCGATCTGGATGGTGTAGGGGTTGAAGCGCAGGCCCAGCGACTCGACCACCTTGCGCGAGAACGCCTCCCAGTCCACCTCGGGGTAGGCCGCCAGATGCGCGTTGTAGTTGCCCACAGCCCCGTTCATCTTGGCGCTCAGTTCGACCGATTCGATGGCCGCCATGGCGCGCTGCAGGCGATAGGCGACGTTGGCGAATTCCTTGCCCAGGGTGGTGGGGCTGGCGGTCTGGCCGTGGGTGCGCGACAGCATGGGCTGTTCGGCCAGCTCGGCGGTGAGGTCGAGCAGCCGGCGCAGCACGCGCTGCAGCAAGGGCATGACGACCTCGCGGCGCGCGCCCGCGAGCATCAGGCCGTGCGCGGTGTTGTTGATGTCTTCGGAGGTGCAGGCGAAGTGGAAGAACTCGGCGTGCCGATGCACCTCGGGCATGTCGGCCGTCTGCGCCTTGAGCCAGTATTCCACCGCCTTGACGTCGTGGTTGGTGGTGCGCTCGATGGCCTTGATCTCGGCGGCCTGCGCGCTGCCGAATCCGGCGACCAGGCCGCCCAGCGCGTCGCGGGCTGCGGGCGACAGCGCGGGAAACTCGGCCAAGCCGAGATCGGACAGGCCGATGAACCAGGCCACTTCGACCTGCACGCGGCTGCGCATCAGCCCGGCCTCGGACAAATGCGGGCGCAGCGCGTCGACCTTGGCGGCATAGCGCCCGTCCAAGGGCGAGAGCGCGTCCAGGGTGGACAGCGCAACGGATGGCGGGGTGGGGTTCATACTCATGCCGCCATTGTAGGAAGGCGGCGCACAGTGGCCAGGAGACTGTCGGGCTTGGGGCGCGGAAAGCGAAAAAGGGAGGTGTGAATGCCATGTGGCGACGGATTTGCAGCCCGCGATCCCCAAGCCCGACGGGCTCCTGAGCCGGTTGATATACTGAATCAACCATCTTTCGCAGCATCTGAACATGAAACTCATCGGCTCCCTGACCAGTCCCTACGTGCGCAAGGTGCGCATCATGCTGGCCGAGAAAAAAATCGACGCCAAGTGGGAAGAGGAAAACGTCTGGTCAGACACGACGCAGATCGGGCGCTTCAACCCGCTGGGCAAGGTGCCCTGTCTGGTGCTCGACGACGGCGAGACGATTTTCGATTCGCGCGTGATCGTCGAATACCTCGACACCCTCACGCCCGTGGGAAAGCTCATTCCCGCAGGCGGGCGCGAGCGCGCCGAAGTGCGCACCTGGGAGGCTCTGGCCGACGGCGTGATGGACGCCGCGGCCACGGCCCGGCTGGAACAGACCTGGCAGGGGCGTACCGAAGCGCAGCGCAGCCCGGCGTGGATCGCGCGGCAGTTGGGCAAGGTGGAATCGGGCATCAAGGCCATGTCGAATGGTCTGGGAGACAAGCCGTTTTGCTGCGGCAACCACCTCACCCTGGCCGACATCGCCGTCGGCGCGGCGCTGGGTTATGTGGTGTTCCGTTTTCCCGATCTGGCCTGGCAGCAGCAGTATCCCAATCTGGCCAGGCTCTACGACAAGCTGATGCAGCGCCCGTCGTTCCGCGACACCGCGCCGCCGCAAGGCTGAACGGCGTCAAGCGCTACGTCGGCTGCGCCGTCTGCAGCAGCCAGCGCAGCGCCAGCTCGGCAGCCTGCAGTCGCACCCTGGCCCGGTCGCCCTCGAACAGCGCGTGACGGGTTTCGCCGTGCACGGCGTCACCCGCTCCCCAGGCCAGTCCGAACCACACCGTGCCGACGGGTTTTTGCGGCGTGCCGCCGCCCGGCCCGGCGATACCGGTGATGGCCACGGCGACTTCCACCCCCGCGCGTTGCCGCGCGCCAATCGCCATCGCGCGGGCGACCTCCGGGCTCACCGCACCGACCTGGGCGAACAGGGCAGGGTCCACCCCGAGCAGCTCGGATTTGGCGGCGTTGCTGTAGGTGACAAAACCCCGGTCGAACCAGTCGCTCGATCCGGCCACACTGGTGAGCGCCGCCGAGACCAGCCCGCCGGTGCAGGACTCCGCAGTCGCCAGCCGCCAGCCGCGCAGTCGATAGGCCGCGCCGACACCTTCGGCCAGGCGGCAGAGTGTGTCCAAGTCAAGGGGGGTCATGGGCTCAGACCCAGGCGTACAGACGAATGCCCAGCGCCATGACCAGCAGCGTGAACGCCGCGGCGATCAAGTCGTCGAGCATGATGCCAAATCCGCCTTTCACATGGCGGTCGGCCCAGCCCACGGCCAGCCATTTGCCCGCATCGAATGCGCGAAACAGCAGAAATGCGGCCAGTTGTTCCGCCCAGCCTGCGGGGGTGACGAGCAGCAGCACCAGCCAGAAGGCGATGATTTCGTCCCACACCACCGGCGAAGCGTCTTCCAGACCCAGGGCGCGCGAGGTATGGCCGCAGGCCCAGATGCCCACCACGGCGCCGATGCCGATGACCACGGCCCACACCAGCGGTCCCAGCCAGAGCGACAGCAGCGCGTAGCTGGCCCAGGCGAACAGCGTGCCCGCAGTGCCCGGCGCAATGGGCGACAGCCCGCTGCCGAAACCCAGCGCGAGCACATGCAGGGGATTGCGCCACATGAAGCGCCACGAAGCGCCTCGTGCGACGGTGGGAATGGGGTTGGAGGCGGTCATGGTGTCAAGGCATGCGGAAATGGTCGAAACCCGCATAGACATTGTCCAACACCTGTCCGCTTGCGTCGATCAGCCGCAGGCCCGGTTCGGCGTCGATGCGGCCGATGCGGGTGACGGGCGTGATGGCCTGCGCCGCGGCCACCGTCACCGCGGCGCGCGCAGCGGGTGGCGCGGTGAACAACAGCTCGTAATCGTCGCCGCCCGCAAGTTGGCACAGGCGGCGGCGCATCAAAGGCTGGTCGCGCAGGGATGCGCTGGCCGGGCAATCGTCCGCCTGAACGACTGCGCCCACCCGGCTTTGGCGCAGGATGTGGCCGAGGTCGGCAAGCAGCCCGTCGGACACATCGATGGCGGCGTGTGCCAGACCGCGCAGCGCCAGACCGAGCGTCACGCGCGGTGTGGGACGGTCCATGCGGAGAAAAGTCGCCGCCTGCGTCGGGGCATCCAGCGCCCATTCGCCCAGGCGATGGCCCAGCGCCAGCCGGGCGTCGCCCACCGTGCCCGAGACCCAAAGGTCGTCGCCGGGCTGCGCGCCGCTGCGCAACAGCGCCTGACCGCGGGGTACGAGCCCCAGCACGGTGAGGCAGAGGTTGCGCGGGCCGCGGGTGGTGTCGCCGCCGATCAGTTCGATGTCGTGGGCGTCGGCCAGGGCGAACAAGCCGCGGGCGAAGCCTTCGAGCCAGCGTGCATCGGCCTCGGGCAGGGCCATCGCCAGGGTGAAGGCGTGCGGCCTTGCGCCCACGGCGGCCAGATCCGACAGGTTGACCGCCAGCGCCTTGTACCCCAGAGCCTCGGGGTCGGCGCCGGGCAGGAAATGTCGGCCCTCCACCAGCATGTCGCTGGAAATGGCCAGTTGCTCGTCCGCTGCGGGCGCGGGCAGCAAGGCGCAGTCGTCGCCCACACCGAGGAAGGCGCGGCGCGCAGGACGGGTGAAGTAGCGGGCGATGAGATCGAATTCGCCAAGCGGTGCGGTCATGGAAAGGTTGTGCCGTTGGAGATGTTTTGCGCGCCATGTTCGCATAACCGTGCGTCGGCAGGCTCCTACAATGCTTGCTTCCCGTGCGGCGACAAGATGCGAAACGTTCACGACGGCCGCGTGAGGAGGAGACTTCATGTCCAGCCCCGAAGACACCCAGGCCAAGCTGCGCCAGGCCGCGCTCGAGTACCACGAGTTTCCCCGCCCCGGCAAACTGGCGGTCATCGCCACCAAGCAGTTGTCCAATCAGCGCGATCTGGCGCTGGCGTATTCGCCGGGCGTGGCCTCGGCCTGCGAGGAAATCCACGCGCATCCCGACGATGCGTTCCGCTACACCGCGCGCGGCAACCTCGTGGCCGTCATCAGCAACGGCACGGCAGTGCTGGGGCTGGGCGACATCGGCCCGCTGGCGGCCAAGCCGGTGATGGAAGGCAAGGCGGTGCTGTTCAAGAAGTTCGCGGGCATCGACGTGTTCGACATCGAAGTGAACGAAAAAGACCCGGCCAGGCTGGTCGAGATCATCACCGCGCTAGAGCCCACCTTCGGCGGCATCAACCTCGAAGACATCAAGGCGCCGGAGTGCTTCGAGGTCGAGCGCAAACTGCGCAAGCGCATGAACATTCCGGTGTTCCATGACGACCAGCATGGCACGGCCATCATCGTCGGCGCGGCCATTCTCAATGGACTGAAGGTGGTGGGCAAGGACATCGCGCAGGTCAAGCTGGTGTGCTCCGGCGCGGGCGCGGCGGCGCTGGCCTGCCTGAACCTGCTGGTCGATCTGGGGCTGCGGCGCGAGAACGTCTGGGTCAGCGACCTGGCCGGCGTGGTGTATGCGGGCAGGACCGAGCTGATGGACGAGGACAAGCGCCGCTTCGCTCAAGCGACCACGGCCCGCACCCTGGCGGAGATCATCGACGGCGCGGACGTGTTTCTCGGGCTGTCGGCCGGCGGCGTGCTCAAGCCCGAGTATGCGCAGCGCATGGCCGACAAGCCCATCATCCTGGCGCTGGCCAACCCCAATCCGGAAATCCTGCCGGAAGAGGCGCGCGCGGTGCGGCCCGATGCCATCATCGCCACGGGCCGGTCTGACTATCCGAACCAGGTCAACAACGTGCTGTGTTTTCCCTACATTTTCCGCGGCGCGCTCGACAGCGGCGCCACCACCATCACCGCGGAGATGGAGGTGGCCGCGGTGCAGGCCATCGCCGAGCTGGCGCAGGCCGAGCAGAGCGACGTGGTGGCGGCCACCTATGTGGGCGAGCCGCTGCGCTTCGGGCCGGACTACCTGATCCCCAAACCCTTCGATCCGCGGCTGATGATCAAGATCGCCCCGGCCGTGGCCGAGGCGGCGGCCAAAAGCGGCGTAGCGCGACGCCCCATCGCCGATCTGGACGCCTACCGAGACAGCCTGCAGCAGTTCGTCTATCAGTCCGGTGCGCTGATGCGGCCGATGTTCAGCATCGCCAAGAAAGCGGCGAAAAAGCGCATCGTCTATGCCGAGGGCGAGGATGAACGCGTGCTGCGCGCGGTGCGCGTGGTCGTCGACGAGCATCTGGCCCGTCCCATCCTGGTGGGCCGACCGGCGGTGATCGCACAGCGCATCGAGCGTTTCGGCCTGCGGCTGGAACAGGGGCGCGATTTCGACGTGGTCAACACCGATCACGACGAGCGCTACCGCGACTTCTGGCAAACCTACCACCAGCTCGCCGGACGCAAGGGCGTGACCCCGGCGATGGCCAAGATCGAAATGCGCCGCCGCCTCACCCTCATCAGCTCGATGATGCTGCACAAGGGCGAGGCCGACGGCATGTTGTGCGGCACCTGGGGCCATACGCATATCCATCTGCACTACATCGACCAGGTCATCGGCCGCCGCCCCGGCGCCGATGTGTACGCGGCGATGAACCTGCTGGTGCTGCCGGGGCGGCAGGTCGCACTCGTGGACACGCATGTCAACATCGATCCCACAGCCGCCGAAATCGCCGAGATCACCCGCATGGCGGCACAGGAGCTGCGCCGCTTCGGCATCATGCCCAAGGTCGCGCTGCTGTCGCATTCCAACTACGGTTCTTCGAACGCGCCCAGCGCGGTGAAAATGCGCGAGGCGCTGGCGCTGCTGCGTCAGCACGAGCCCGATCTGGAAGTTGACGGCGAAATGCAGGGCGACACCGCGGTCGATCCCGTGCTGCGTGCCGGTCTGCTGGCCGAATCGACCCTGAATGGCGAGGCCAACCTGTTGGTTTTCCCCGATCTGGACGCGGCCAATATTTCCTACAACCTGCTCAAGGCCACCGCAGGCAACAACATCGCCATCGGACCCATTCTGCTGGGGGCGGCCAGGCCGGTCCATATCCTCACCGCATCGAGCACCGTGCGCCGCATCGTCAACATGACCGCACTCACCGTCGCCGAAGCCAATCTCTGAGTGCCCCTCTCAAGAAAACGCCGGGCCGCCCCAAGTTTTCTTGACCCCCACGGGGGGCGGGTCGGCGAGCCGACCCTGGGGGCGCTCATGAAGATCACGCAAACCTGCGCCGACCCAACATCTGCGGAAAAGCTGCAGCGGCAAAGCCTGCCTAAAAAATAGGCGAATCCTTGTGTTTTCGTGGCGATTTCGCTACGATCCTTCCCTTGTCGAAACAAGCAGGCGGCTCTCTGGCGGTGAGCAACCGCCCGTCATCTGCCTGCCTGTTCAACGCTTTATCGCATTTCAACACATCAGCGTCCATTAGCCTCATGAGAAAACGCAGGGCCGCCCCAAGTTTTCTCATCCCCCTCGGGGGGCCTGACGCGAACGCGGCAGGTCTGGGGGCGCTCTCATTGGCCTCCACCCGCGCACAAACACGCGCTGCAGCATGAATTGCCGGTGCATTCGCTCTACGCTGCGCTCCCTGTTTCTGACGGGGCTCCTGCTCGTCACGCTGCCGTTCCTGGCACCGGGCGGGTTGCAAGCCCTGCCCTGCGCACAGGCCCGCGAAACACCGCATCGATCCCTCCCGGCGTCGGAAATTCCTGTCGTCGCGGTCGCCGATCTGCCGGTGCAGGCGCGAGACGTTTTGAGACGCATCGAACAAGGCGGCCCGTTCGAGGGATACAAGGACGGCATCATTTTTGGAAACTATGAGCGGCTTTTGCCCTCGAAACCTCGCGGTTATTACCGTGAATATACCGTCCCGACTCCAGGCGCCCGAAACCGGGGGGCGCGCCGCATCGTATGCGGTGGGGCCAAGCACCATCCGGAAGTTTGTTACTACACCCATGATCACTATGCCAGTTTCCGACGCATCGCTCCATGATGCCGATCCCGCCGTACTGCTCAAATCGGTGCGGCCCAATATCGTGCAGTCGATCCGGGCTTACCGTGTCGCTCAGTTGCAAGAGGCAGCCGAGGCGACCGGCCAGCATTTTCTCTATGCCAACCTCGCCGAGGCGACCACCAAGCAGGAAGTGCTGGAGACGATCGCGCGCTCCTTCCTGTTCCCGAAGCATTTCGGCAAGAACCTCGACGCCCTGCACGATTGCCTGACCGACGTGGTGCACGGCAGCGGACCGCAGCCCGGTTTCGTCGTCGTGCTCGAACAGTTGCCGGCGACGCAGCGATTCGACAAGGAGGCGCGCGAGACCCTGCTCGATGTGTTCCGCGACGCGGCCGATTTCTGGGCGGAGCGTGGCATTGCCTTCAGGGTCTTCTATTCTTTTCTGTAACCCGCACTCCTGGCCGGAAGGAGATGCGGGGCGAAGCGGGGCCGGCATCCAGTATCGAGACCATCGAGGTCAGCACGCCGTGGGAAGGGGCCTGGGCGCAACTCGTGGTTTGATGCGTCTTGGTTTTCGCAGCGTTGGAAATGGCGCAGGACACAGCGGAGTCTTGCGCCATTTTTTATGCCGCTGAGGGAAGCGACTGGGCCAGCGCGACGTACTCGTCTGTGCTGACTTCTTCGGCGCGGCGCTGCAGATCGAAGTCGCCGCCATAGCCCTGCGCGTCGAGCCAGGGCCCGAGGCTGTGTCGCAGCAGCTTGCGCCGCTGGGAGAACGCCGCAGTCACCAGTGCGGAAAGCCGTTTTCTATCGAGCTGCGGCAACTCCTGCGCGGGCAGCGGGATCATGCGCACCACCGCCGAATCGACTTTGGGCGGCGGGTCGAAGGCTTCGGGCGGCACATCGAGCAAATGGGCCATGCGGTAGCGCCATTGCAGCATGACCGACAGCCGGCCGAAATCACGACCGCCGGGCGAGGCCACCATGCGGTCGATCACCTCTTTCTGCAGCATGAAGTGCTGGTCCCGCACTCGCTCGGCCGCGTCCAGGAGATGGAACAGCAGCGGCGTGGAAATGTTGTAGGGCAGGTTGCCGACCAAGCGCAGGCCGGCGCCCAGGGTGGCGAAATCGAAAGCGAGCGCATCGGCCTCGATCAGCTCCACCTTGTCGGGTGCCAGCCGACGCCAGCGCGCAGCGAGGTCGCGGTCGATTTCTATCGCCGTGAGGCGGGGAATGCGCTGCAACAGGGCCTGAGTCAAGGCGCCCAGGCCAGGGCCGATTTCCACCAGGCGGTCGCCTTCCTCTGGGGCTATGCAGTCGACGATGCCCTGGATGATCTGCGGGTCGATCAGAAAATGCTGGCCGAACCGCTTGCGCGCCACGTGCGTGGTCTGCGCCGCCGCACGCGGCCGGGCTGGCGGGCGCTTCATGCCGCGCTGCGTGGCTCGGCAGACCAGACTGAGGCGTCAGTCATTTTCGGGGATGTGCACATAGGTGCGCTCGCGCACATCGCGCACCAGATCGTCGAAGTCTTCCGCGGCCTTCTGACGCTGCAGCACTTCGCGCGCCAGCGCGCGCTTCTGCGACGCTTCGAGCGGACGCACGGCGCGGTCCACCAGTTGCAGCAGCACGACCTTGTTGCCCATGACGATGGGCGCGGAGACGTCGCCCGGATTGAGATGCTGCAACGCGGCATCGAGCACGGGGTCGAGCTGTCCGGGCAGCACCCAGCCCAGCTCGCCTCCCTTGTCCGCAGTGACCGGGTCTTGCGAGAGTTCACGGGCTTTTTCGCTGAACTTCACCTTGCCGGCCTGCACGGCCTGGGCGATGGCATCGAGCTCGGACTTGGCGCGCAGGCGCTGGGCGTCGGTGCCGGCGTTGAGCACGATTTCGCGCACTTCGCTCTGCATGGCGGTGGTGGGCGCAGCCGCTTCGCCGCTGACCTGCAGCAGCTTGAGAATGTGGAAGCCGGCCGCGCTGCGGATCACGGGGCTGATCTGCCCCGGTTGCAGGTTGCGCACGGTGTCGACAAACAAGCCGGGCCAGCGATCCGCCGGGCGCATGCCCAGATCGCCGCCATGCTTGGCTCCCTCGCCCTGCGAGTCTTGTTTTGCGATCTGGGCGAAATCGGCGCCCGCCTTGAGCTGGGCGTCGATGGCGTCGATTTTCTGCTTGACGGCAGCCACCTGTTCGGGGCTGGCATTCTGCGGCACGGGCAGGAAGATTTGCGCGATCTCATAGGCCGCCTGCGGACTGGCGGCCGCAGCATCCTGTTTGGACAGGAACTCGTCGATCTGGCTCTCGGAAATGTGCGGCAGTTGCGCCATGGTGCGCTCGCGCAGGCGGCTGATGAGAATTTCGCGCTGGAGCTGGTCGCGGTAAGTGGTCCAGCCCATGCCTTCCTTTTCCACGGCACGGCGCAATTCGGCCACGGTCATCTTGTTGTTGCTCGCCACCTGGGCGATGGCGCGCTCCAGCGTGTCCTTGCTCACGCCCATGCCGATCTGCTGGGCATATTGCGCCAGCGCCAGTTCGTCGATCATCTGGTTGAGCACCTGGCTGCGAAGCTGGGCAATGGGTGGCAGGGTGGCACCCGCGGCCTGCGCCTGCTGGCGCGTGGCCTCGACCCGCAACTGCAGGTCGTAGTCGGTGATGACCTGATTGCCGACGATGGCGGCGATGCCATCGCTGCTGCGCGCACTGCCGAAAGTGGAGGGCAGCGCGGGCGGTGCGGCCATCGGCGGCGCAGTGGCCGCTGCCGGTGCGGGCGCCGACAGTCCGGCGCCCGCACCGGGCGGCAGCCGCAAACCCTGCGCCTGCGCACAGACGGCCAGTGAGGCCAGCATCATCACCAGCAGGGCGCTTGGCAAAAGGGTTTTATTCATAGTTCGAGAAGCGGCTCGGGGGCGCGTTGGATTGCTTGAGGATTTGGTAGCCGGGGATATTCTGCTTGAGCGCCGACAGCGGATTGTTGCCCAGCCGGGAAAAGCCGACGAGTTCGAGCTGGAAAAGAATGCGGGTGTAGGCCGTGGCCTGGGTGAGCGAGTTGCGCTGCACCACGATGCGGCCGACCCAGCAGCCGCCGTCGTACTCGAAGCCCAGCAGGCCGTCGTTGAAGCGTTTGTCCTGAATGCTGTAGTTGGCCTGCCCGACCGAATACCAACGCCGGCTGAGCTGCCACTGCCAGGCGGTGTTGATGTAGCGCAGCGGAATCTGACCCGACGCGGCGCTTTGGTACAGGTAGCTGGTGCTGAGGGTCTTGTACGGGCCAGGCGACCAGCGCGCGCCTGCGGCGATCTGCTGGGTTTGCTTCAGCCGCATGTTGTATTGCAGCGCGGCATCCGCGCTCCAGTGCGCGCCGAGATTGGCGCTGGCCAGCGCGAAGGTGTCGTTCAACCCGGCGGGAATCGGGCCGCCGCCGAGTGTGACGCGCTGCGGCGAGAACAGCACGCGCTGCGCGAGCGTCAGCCGCCCGAGTTCGACGCCGGTTTGCGGATCGAGCAGGCGCGAGGTGACGCCGGCGGTCAGGTTGTTGGCGTCGGCGATGCGGTCATTGCCCGAGAACACGTTGTCGGTGTAGATGGTCGACAGGTTCAGGTCGAGGTCGGCGCTGTCGAAGTTAGGCAGGTTCTGCTGGTTGCGATACGGCGTGTAGACGTAATAGAGCCGCGGCTCCAGCGTCTGCCTGAGCGCGCGGCCGAACAGCGAAGTGGGGCGCTCGAACACCAGACCGCTGTCGAGGCTGAAGGTCGGCACGGCGCGATCGACGGTGGTGGCGCCGCCCGGCATCGGCGTGTCGGTGACGTAGCGGGTGAAGTTGAAAGACAGTCTGGGCGTGATGAAACCGCCGGGGCGCACCAGCGGATAGCTGATCTGCGGGTTGAGGTAGAGACGGTCGCCCGAGATCGCCGTGGGGTTGGTGAAGCGGGTGAGCGCCGAGTCGAACTGCCAGGAGAGGCCGCTGTAGTTCGCGCTCTGCAGATGGGTGTAGAGCTGCGGCTGCTGGTTGTACGGCACGGCGATGGGGGCGCTCGCGTTCTGCAGCGTCTGCCAGCGGTTCACGCTGAGCTGCAGATAGCCCAGCGGCAGGCCATAGGTCAGACTGGCCTGCTGCGGCAGGGTGCGGTTGGAGCCGATGACCGGGTTGACGCTGCCGAAGTCCTGCCACCAGTTGTCGTCGGATACGCGCTGGTAGTTCAGCGCATAGCTCAGGCCGGGACCCAGGCCGCCGTTTTGCTGCACATAACCCGCCCAGCGGCTGTTGCCGTTATCGCTGCTGTCGGAGGGCAGCAGGTCGAACTGACTGCGCCCGGAATAGTTGGGCTGCAGCCAGCGCGCCGCGACGCTGCCCATGAAGCCGCGACGCAGAATCACCCTCGGGGTGAGCGTGGCATCGTAATTGGGCGCGATGTTCCAGTAATACGGCACGGCGAGGTCGACGCCGTTGCGGCTGTCCACGCCCAATGTGGGCGGCAGCCAGCCGGACTTGCGTGCATCGCTCAGCGGAAAGCTGGCGTAGGGCAGCGGCAGAATGGTCGCGCCCTTGAACACCACCCGCGCATCGCGCGCCACGCCGGTGTTGTCCGCCAGATTCAGGTCGAGATGCGTGGCCTGGACGAACCAGTCCACCGGGCTGGCGGTGCAGGTGGTGTAGGTGGCGTTGTCCGCCTGCAGGTGATCTCGGCCGAGGAAGTCGATGTTGTCGGCGTGACCGTGCCCCTGGGTGATGCGGAAGTAATAGTCCGCATCGGGCATCTGGCCGCGGTAGGTGTCGAGCTGCATGCGCAGCGCAGGTCCTGTGAACAGATTGCCGTCGCGCAGCACGCGCACATTGCCGTTGGCCACGGCCTCGTTCTCGACGAAGTAATAGCGCAGGCGGTCGGTCTTGATGACCACGCTGTGCTTGCGCAACTGCACATCGCCTGTGGCGTGGACATAGACGTTGTTCTGCCCGGTGATCTTGTCGGCGATGACGAACAGCGGTTCGAACGCCTGCGCCTGGGCGGGCAGGTATGGCAGCAGATCCAGGCTGGGCGTGAGCTGCAGCGGGGCAGACGTGTCGGCTGCGGCCGCCGCCTCCTGAGCCTGCGCTGCGGCATCGCAGCCCAGTGCGAGCGCCAGCGCCAGCATCAGGGGGGCTAGGCGCGGAGGGCTGGGCAGCGGCTGGGGAAAAGACACGGGGATCGGGGGCGCAGGGCAGTCGCTTGATGGTGCTGTGGTCGGCTATTGGCAGCTCGAGCCAAGGCCAGACATTCGGGCCGCTCGCAGCGATGCCTAAAATGCCAGCGGATTATAGGGAGAGCCTTCCTCCCGATTCGTCGGCCCCGTTCCATGTCCGTCACCGATCCCAACGCCCGCGCGCAGGCCCTGCAGCATTGGCTGCAAGGCGTCGCTGCGGCGCACCCTCTCCAGCCCGAAACCCTGCAGCCCGCGTCCAGCGACGCCAGCTTTCGCCGCTATTTCCGCGTCCGGGCCGACGAGGGCTCGCTGATCGTGATGGACGCGCCGCCGCCGATGGAAAACGTGCGGCCCTTCGTGCGCGTCTCCCAACTGCTCGCCGATGGCGGGGTGCAGGTGCCTCGGGTTCTGGAACAGGACGTGGACCAGGGTTTTCTGCTGCTCACCGATCTGGGACAGACCACCTATCTGCAGGCCATCTCCGCCCGGCACGAGCGCGCCGACGGCCTGATGCGCGACGCGCTGGGCGCGCTGGTCACGCTGCAGCGCATCGACGGCGCGGGTGTCGTGCCGACCTACGACGCGGCGCTGCTGCGGCGCGAGCTCGATCTGTTCCCCGAGTGGTTCGTGCAGCGTCACCACGGCCATGCCCTGACCGAAGCGCAGCGCGCCGCACTGCAGGACATTTTTTCCGCGCTGATCGCCAACAACCTGGCGCAGCCACGGGTGCTGGTGCACCGCGACTGGCACAGCCGCAATCTGATGGTCACGCCCGAGCGCAATCCCGGCGTGCTCGACTTCCAGGATGCGGTGATCGGCCCGATCACCTACGACCTGGTCTCGCTGCTGCGCGACGCCTACATCGCCTGGCCCGAAGAGCAGCAGCTCGACTGGGCCATCCGCTATTGGGAGCGCGCCCGCAAGTCCGGGCTGCCGGTGGCGCCCGATGCCGCCGACTTCTACCGCGACCTCGACTGGATGGGCCTGCAGCGCGCGCTCAAGGTGCTGGGCATATTCGCGCGGCTGCACCACCGCGACGGCAAGGCGCAATACCTGCGCGACCTGCCCGTGGTGCTGCAGCACACCCGGCTGGTGGCCGCGCGTTACGGCGCCTTCAAACCGCTTTTACGACTGCTCGACCAGATCGAGCAACGCAGCCCGCTGGTGGGCTACACCTTTTGAACGATCTGCCCATGCGCGCCATGATTCTTGCGGCGGGTCGCGGTGAGCGCATGCGGCCCCTCACCGACGCGACGCCCAAACCGCTGCTGGCCGTGGGCGGCAAACCGCTGATCGTCTGGCAGATCGAACGACTGGCCGCGGGCGGCTGGCGCGACCTCGTCATCAATACCGGCTGGCTGGGAGAGCAGATTCCCGCCGCGCTGGGCGATGGCGCGGCCTGGGGCGTGCGCCTGCGCTACTCGGTGGAGCCGGCGCAGGCCTATGAGACCGGCGGCGGCATCGCCACGGCCCTGCCCTTGCTGGGCGATGCGCCCTTTGTCGTCGTCAGCGCCGACATCTACACCACTTTCGACTACGCCCGGCTGCAAGCGGCGGCGCGGATCATCGCCGCCGATCCGCAGCGCACCGCGGCGCACCTCGTGCTCACGCTCAACCCCGGGCACAACCCGGGCGGCGACATGGCGCTGGACGCGCAGGGCCGCATCCGACGCGAGGGCGAGCGGCTGAACTACGGCAATATCGGCGTGTTCCATCCCGCGCTGTTCGCCGGGCAACCAAGGCAGCAGGCGTGGAAGCTGTTTCCCTGGCTCTACGCGGCAGCCGATGCCGGACGGGTGAGCGGTGAAGTGTTCAGCGGCCCCTGGCACAACGTCGGCACGCCCGAGCAGTTGGCCGAGCTGGATGCGCAATGGCGCGGCCTGGACTAGGCTTTCGTTCACACATTCCTTTTCGCACTCTCCGATGCCCGATTCCAACCTGCTCGTCCGCTGCGCCACGCGCCGCGCCGAAGTCGTGCGCCAGCTCGCCGCCGCGGGCGGTGGCGTGGCGCTGCTGCCCACCGCGCCCGAGGCGCTGCGCAACCGCGACGCCGACTATCCCTATCGTCACGACAGTTATTTTTACTACCTCACCGGCTTCACCGAACCGCACAGCCTGCTGGCGCTGCAGGCAGGGGCCGACGGCAGCAGCCGCAGCGTGCTGTTCTGCCGCGACAAAAACGAGGAGCGTGAAATCTGGGACGGTTTCCGCTGGGGGCCGGACGCCGCGCGCGAGGCCTTCGGTTTCGATGCGGCGCTGTCCATCGACAGCCTCGACGCCGAGCTACCCAAGATGCTCGCCGACCAGCCCGCCGTGTGGCGCCCCTTCGCCGTGCAGTCGGGGTTCGAAACTCAGGTGGAACGCTGGCTGAATGCCGTTCGCGCCCAGGCGCGCAACGGCATCACGGCGCCGCGCACCCAGCACGATCTGTGCGCCATCCTCGACGAGATGCGGCTGTTCAAGGACGCCTACGAGCTCGACGTGATACGGCGCGCAGCAAGCATTTCCGCGCAGGGCCACATCCGTGCCATGCAGGCCAGCCGCCGCGGCCTGCGCCAGCCGCCGCCGCAGGGACTGCGCGAATACCACCTTGAAGCCGAACTGCTCCACGCCTTCCGCCAGGGCGGATCGCAAGCCCCGGCCTATGGCTCCATCGTCGCCGCGGGCGCCAATGCCTGCGTGCTGCACTACCGCGCCGGCGACGCCCCCGTGCGCGCGGGCGATCTGGTGCTGATCGACGCCGCCTGCGAACTCGACGGCTACGCCAGCGACATCACCCGCACCTTCCCGGCGAACGGCCGCTTCTCCGGAGCGCAGCGCGCGCTCTACGACGTGGTGCTGGCCGCGCAAGCGGCGGCGCTTGAGGCCAGCGTGCAAGGCGCGCGCTTCACCGATCCACACGAAGCCGCGCTGCGCATTCTGGCGCAGGGCCTGCTCGATCACGGCCTGATTGCGCGCGACACCGCCCCCGATGTGGACGCCGTCATCGCCACCGGCGCCTACAAGCGCTTCTACATGCACCGCACCAGCCACTGGATGGGCATGGACGTGCACGACTGCGGCGACTATGCCGAACCGGGCGAGGCCGCCGAAATCCAGCCCGACGGCAGCCGCAAGCGCCCGGCGCGCATCCTGCGCGAGGGCATGGTGCTCACCATCGAGCCGGGTCTGTACGTGCGCGCAGCCGCCGATGTGCCCGCAGCCTTTCGCGGCATCGGCATCCGCATCGAAGACGACATCGCCGTGCGTTCTGGCGGCCAGCGCTGCGAGGTGCTCACCGCGGCGGCGCCCAAGACCGCAGAGCAAATCGAAGACCTCATGCGGGACTGATAGGCAGGAACCGAGGCGCAGAACAAGGCGACACGAACCGCCCCGCAGCTTCAGCCCTGCAAGCGCATCATCAACTCGCGCGTCGCGCCCTCGGCGCTGTTTTTGAGCGCGAGGGCTTCTTTCATATGCGCCACGGCATTGCCGACTTCGCCTTGATCGATTTGCAGCAAGGCATTGAGCAGAAGGTCTGACGCCTGCTCCAGGGTCTGCGAGGCACTATGCAGTGTCGAAGCGATTTCATCCATGTCCAGCATGACAATCTCCCGATGAAGGCAGGTGAATCCGCACTTTGACAGCAAAACATGAAAGCGCGGTGAAAGTTGACGGATCGGCAGGGGCAAACCGAACTGGAGCCTGGCATGAAAGAAACAGCAGAAGGAAGAAGCGGCCGATGCAAAAACCAGCGTGGGACCACCGCCACCACAGATTACACCACCCGATGCGCCAACGCGGGCAGGCTTTGCCGGTGTCGGGCGATGCGCTCGCGTTCCAGCGTTGCGGTGACCACGGCTTCGCCTTCGGCCTGCATCGCCAGCACCTCGCCCCAGGAATCGACGATCAGGCTGTGACCCCAGGTGCGCCGTCCGTTTTCATGCGTGCCGCCCTGCGCGCTGCCGAGCACATAGGCGAGGTTTTCGATGGCGCGGGCGCGCAGCAGCACCTCCCAATGCTTCTCGCCGGTGGTGTGGGTGAAGGCTGCGGGCAGCAGGAACACATCACAGGGATGGATGGCCCCATCGGGCCGCCGTGACAGCGCCCGGAACAGCTCGGGAAAGCGCAGGTCGTAGCAGATGGCGAGTCCTACGCGCCAGCCTTCGCAGTCGAAGGCCACGGGCTGTGCGCCCGGGGTGATGCTGTCGGCTTCGGCGTAGCGCTCGGCACCGCTCTGGAAGGCGAACAGGTGCATCTTGTCGTAGCGCGCGGCCAGTTCGCCTGCGGGATTGAACACCAGGGTGGTGTTGAGCACGCGATTGGGGTCTGGGCCCTGAAGCGGCAGCGTGCCGCCTGCGATCCACAGGCCCAGGCGGCGCGCGGTGCTGGCGAGAAAGTCCTGAATGGGGCCGCTGCCAGGCTTTTCGCGCACCCGTACCTTGTCGGCATCGGTCTGGCCCATGAGGCAGAAGTATTCGGGCAGCACGGCCAGGCGGGCGCCCTGGGACGCGGCCTGTTCGAGCAGGCTTTGGGCGCGCTGCAGGTTGCTGGCGACGGAGGTGCCGGAAACCATCTGGAGGGCGGCGATTTTCATGGCGGTGCACGCTGGAACTGTCAATGCATCGAAGCTTACGTCAGGGGGCGGCGGGCGTGGTGTCTGCGGGTTTGGAGGCGTTCAGCGCGACTTCGGTGACGGTGGGGGCGACCCAGGTACCGGTGATGTCGTACACATGGGTGAAGGCGCGCGCCAGCGGTTCGCTGGCGATGTATTGCGCCAGAAAGGCGCCCAGGCCGACGACCGGGTTGACCAGCGCATAGGCCAGCGAGGCGGCGCCCGCGTTGATGTTGGGGATGACGACCACGCGCAGGTTCTGCGTCTCGGCGGCCAGATTGGCGCTGCCTTCGATGCGCACCGAGGCGGCCACGCCGCTCATGCGGAAGTCTCGGGTGCTGGCGATGCCACTGTTCACGCCGACGTCGGCGTCGACCTTGTCGAAGGCGAAGCCCGATGAGAACAGATCGCGGAAGTCGAGGGTGAAGCGGCGCGGCAGGCTTTGCAGGCTGAGTACGCCCAGCAGTTTGGCGATGCCGGGGTCGGCCTTGAGAAATTGCCCTTGCCCCAAGTGCAGCCTGAACTGCCCGGTGAGGCTGGGAAAATCGAGGCCGAGCGGCGAACCCAGCCAGGCCAGGTCGCCGTTGATGTCGCCCTTGCCGCCCTTGAGCAGGCCGGGCTTGCCCAGGGTGGCGAGCAGCTTGCCCGCGTCTTGAATGGCGAGCTTGAACTGCATGGACGTGCGCCGCGCGGGCGAGGCGGCGGCGGGGCTGCCGGGCGCGGTGAGCTGCGCGCCCAAGGAGGTCCAGGCGCCGCTGCCGGTGAGCACCCCGCCTTCTCCCGCGAGCTGGAAGTGGGTGAGCTGCCACACCTTGCTGCCATCGACCCGACCGCGGTTGACGGCCTGCACTTCCAGATGGGTGAAGCGGTGGCCGTGCAGTTGGACGTTGTCGGCCGCGATGTCTAGCGCGGGAATGCTCTTGGGCTGCTCGTCGAGCAGGTTTTCCACGTCGGAATCGTCCGACTTGGGCAGGTCGAGCCGCGCCAGCCGGGCGCTGAGGGCGCCGGGGTTGTTGCCGCTGCCGATCTGCCAGCCGATATAGCCCGACATCTGGCGCGAGTTCACATTGGCCTGCAGCAAATCGCCGCTGCGACTGCCGCCGGCGACGACCTGATCGATGACGCGGTGCATCAGGGTGAGGCGGCCGATGTCCAGCGCCGCGGTGGTGGGCAGCAGCCCCATCAGCCCGCGGTCTCCCCCGGCGCGAAACACCATGGGCGTCTGCGCCGAGGTGTCGGGCAGCAGGCGCTTGATCGCAGCCTCCCAGTCGTCGAGATCGAGCAGGGGCAGTTGCACATTGGCCTGCACCCCGGTTGTAGGTTGCGGCAGCGCCGCCTGCGAGCCGATGGCCAGCCCGCCGTTGAGCACGCGGAATTCGGCTGCCGACGAAGGCTGGCCCGTCGGGGCGGGTAGCGGCTCTTCCAGCGCATAGCGGGCGCGGGCGATGCCGCCCAAGTCGATCTGCACCGCATAGCGACGTGCACCATCCCGTCCGGCGGGCAGCGGGGTGCGGGTGTAGAGCAGCGACTCGGGCGCATCGGCGGGCTTGCCAAGCGGCGGCGGCAGCTCGATGGCGGCGCCCGTCAGATTGCTGCGCAGTTCCAGCGTCGCTTCACCCGCGCCGCGCGGCTGGGTGATGCGCAGTGTATAGGGCGCCTGCCCCTTCAAGACCATGCCGAGGGTCTGCATCCATTCGGGCCGGGCGGCGCGCAGACCGGCGCTGCTGAAGCTGCCGCTGGCCTGCAATTGCAGCGGCCCACCGGTTTGCTGGCCGCCGCGCAGGCTCACGGCGCCGCCCAGCACGTCAGGGGCGTTCAAGGCCAGGTTGAAGCCGTCGTGGGTGAAGTTCACCGTGCCGCGCACCTGCTTGAAGCGCGGCAGGTCGGGGCTCCACAGCACGTCCACGCCCTGCAGCGTGGCCTGCCCCTTGACGGTGGCGGCCTTCAGGTCGTCGAGTGGAAGTTGCAGGGCGATGTCCAGCGCCATCGGCCCCTGCGCCTGCACACCGTCGAACACGCCGTCCAGCCGTTGGTTGATCGGGCTGTCGAGCAGATAGCGCAGTGCATCGCCCGCGGGGGCCTGCGCCTTGCCTCGAATGCTCAGCACGCCGTTGTCGAAACTGGGCAGGCGGCCGTTGACCTCGCTCAGGCGCGCGCCATAGGCCCGGGCCGAGGCGTTGCGCACTTCCAGGCTGTGCGAGGTGATGAACAGTTCGCCTTGAACCTGGGTGAGCTCCGGCCATTCGGCGTTGGCGTGCACGCTGGCGGCACTGGCGGTCTGTCCCGGCGGCAGCAGGCCGCGCGGCGCGTAATTGAACACGCCGTTTTCGATCTGCGCATTCACCTCGAACTGGCCGGGATAGCGGCCGGCCTTGTCCGGGACGTCGAAGGGAAAATCGTCCAGCGGCCCCTTGACGACGAAATCCACCCGCCGCGCGCTGCCCGCGGCGATGGCGCTGCGCAGGTAGTCGCGGGTGTGCAGGGCGATGTCGATGGGCAGGTAGCGCCACACCGCACGGGCGTCGGCGCGTGTGAACTGGCCCTGCAGGTCGATGTCGCCCAGACCCTGGGCTGCGCTGCGCCAGATCAGCTTGGCCTGGCCCGCGACATCGGCATTGATGAAATCGAGCCGCTGGGTGCTGATCTGCCATTGCCCGGCCTTGTCGCGCGTCCAGTCGAGATCGGCCTGCAGGCTGTCAAAGCCCAGCCGGGCAGGGGCGTAGACCAGCGGCAGGTCGAGCGCACCGCCGCGCCCGAGCCGAATCTGCGCCTTGCCGCCCTGCTGCGTGGCGCTCACCGTGCCCGAAAGTCCGCTGACGCCCGGCAGATCGGCCGGGAGTTGCAGCGCCTTGGCTGCCGCCTTGCCGCGCTCGATCAGCGCCCGCGGGTTGGCCGGGGGTGTGCGCTCTCCGCTGCCGGCCGGGCTGTTCCAGCCCAGGTCGGCGAACCGGGTTTGGAGTTGGTAGGTGGGCGGCAGGCCGGTGGGCGCCACGCCCTTGGGCCAGCTGGCCTGCGCGGTGAAGGAGGCGATGCGACCCTGCGGCTGCAGCGCGGCCAGCCGCTCGTGCCACAGCGCGGGCAGCGGCAGGCATTGTGCCAGCGCCGAGAGCGCGCCTGCGTCGAGCGCACCGGTCTGCAACCTGGCCTGCGCAGCGCCTCCTTTGGGCTGCTGCCACTGCCAGGCTATGGTCACCGGCGGCAGAGACTGGCCCTGCGCGGTGCGGAACTGCAGGTTCTGCAGGCTGGCATCCTCGCCACCGGGCAGCGGCGCCCAGGTCATGCGGGTGGATAAGGTATCCAGCGCGAGGGGTGGCAAGGTCGGCGGCAAACCCGGCGGCAGCGGGCCGACGGTCTCGCCGGGTGCGAGCTGCAGGGCGACGCCGCGCAGCGCCAGGTCGGCGGTGAAGGCGGTAGTGACGCCGTCGTCGAACTGCGCCCAGGCGCGCACCGAGCCGCGCCCGGTCTGCGTCCGGGCTGGGAGTGAGAGGGGGAGCTGGGGCTGCAGCGCGGCCAGATCGACTCCCTTCACTTCGCCATACAGCGTGCCGCTCCAGCGCGAAAAGTCGGCGGTATGGCGCAGGAAGAACGGCTGGCGGAAGCTGGCGCGCAGGTCGATCGGGCCGCCGAAACCCGCGGGCGGCGTGGCGGTGAGCGCGGCGCGGTGGGTGAGCAGGGTGTTGCGCAGCAGCAGGTTGACCTGCGTGAGTGGCAGCGGCGGGGGGGAAGTAGGCCCCCACGCTTCGGCTGCGCCTGCGCTGCCCCCCGAGGGGGCTGGCCCCGCCTTGGGGCGGCCCGGCGGCGGGGGGGGCGGCCCTGCGGCGGGGGGCGCGGCGTTCACCCAGGTCAGGCGGCTGTCGAGGATCAGGATTTCCCCCTGCTCGAACAACCAGTCGGCGAACCGCTGCGCGGCGTCGCTCTTGCCGGTATCGTGCAGTGCCAGGCGAATGCCGCCGATCTCCAGATGGTCGGCATCGGGCCGGGTCACGGTGAGGTCGGCGCCGCGAATCACCAGTTGATCGAAGGTCGGCGTGAGGCGGGTGAGACTTTTCCATGAGGGCGCAGCCTCCACTGCAGCGAACCGCAGTGCGGGCCGACCCTGCGGGCCGTCGATGCGCACATCACGCAGGGTGAACTGCGGCATCAAACCGTGCCACTGCGTCTGGATGGCGCCGATATGCACCGGCAGCCCCAGCGCCTGGCTGCTGACCTGTTCCACCCAGGGACGAAACGTCTGGGCGTTGGGCAGCACCGCATAGCGCAGCGTCAGCAAACCCGCGCCGAGCACGAAATACACCGTGAGCACGAGCAGAACAGCCGCCTCCCAGATGCGGGTGGCGGCACGCAGCGAGAGATGGAGCAGAGACAAGGGTTGCGGCGCCCGAAGAAAAACAAGCGAAAACGACGGCAACGATGGTAGTGAATCGACATGGCGGCGGGACGGGTGCAAGCTGCAAGCAGCCAGCGCGCGCCCTGTCTTATCGCTGCGGCAGCCGGTCCAGCGGACTCACCACCCCCATCGGCCCGCGGCTGAGCACATGGGTGTAAATCATCGTCGTGCGCACGTCGGCATGGCCCAGCAGCTCCTGCACCGTGCGAATGTCCTGCCCCGATTCCAGCAAATGCGTGGCAAACGAGTGCCGCAGGGTATGCGTGCTCGCCGGTTTGGTGATGCCGGCGGCCAGCACGCCGCGTTTGACGGCCCGCTGAATCCCCTGCTCATGCGCATGGTGGCGCCGCCGAATCCCGCTGCGCGGATCGAGCGATAGCTCCGGGGCCGGAAACAACCAATACCACGCAAATGATTGCCCTTCCCCTGGCTTTTTGCGTTCCAGGGCATCTGGAAGCTGCACACCGGGCAGTCCCGCGTCCCGATCGCGCAGCCACTGCCGGCGCGCCCGCGCGATCTGCTCGCTCAGATCCGAAAGCAGCGAGGTCGGAATCATCGTGCGCCGATCCTTGTCGCCCTTGCCTTGCCGAATCGTGATCTCGCGTCGTGCCAAATCGACATCCTTGATCCGCAGACGCAGACACTCCATCAGCCGCATTCCGGTGCCGTATAACAAGCGCCCCATCAACGCCTGCGTGCCCTCCAACTGCGCCAGCAGCCGCCTGACCTCGTCCGGCGTGAGCACCGTCGGCAAGCGCTGCGGCCGCTTCGCACGCACCACCTCGTCCAGCCACGGCAAATCCACTGCGAGCACCTGCTTGTAGAGAAACAGCAAGGCCGCCAACGCTTGGCCCTGGGTCGACGCCGACACCTGCCCCTCCACTGCCAGCCAAGTCAGAAACGCCTGTACCTCCGCTGCCCCCATCTCGCGCGGATGGCGCTTGTGGTGAAACAGGATGAAGCGTTTAATCCAGTGCACATAAGCTTGTTCCGTGCGCAGGCTGAAATGCCGCAGGCGAATGGCCTCCCGCACCTGATCGAGCAGACGGGGTGGCGGAAGGACAGTGGGATCATTCATGGCGGGGCTCGGATGTTAGACTGCAATCCAAGATGTTACGCTGCACATGGGGTGCAGTCGAATTTACGTTAGGCATCTATCGATGGGTATTCTTGAGAGATATTGGAAATGAACAACTTTCAAAGTGGTCAAGAACAAGAAAACATTGCTCGTTGGGCCTCTTTAGGCATCGGGGTTCTTATGTTGTTCTTTGCCATCTTCACCGATCCAGTCGGTGACTCGCCAACTTGGGGTATCGCGATAGGGGTGCCTGCCGCCAAGATGCTCTTAGGTATATTCGGATTGTTTTTTCTGGTTGCCGGACTTGTTGGTTTCATTAAAAAAACCTCGAAATAAAAACACGCCTAACAATCGCTTCGAGAGGGACGCTCCGCTGACAGGCTGGCTCCCTGCTCCTCAAGCTAAACTTTAGGCAATCATCTATGGCCATGTCACCAGAACAGCAGCTTGAAAAGCTCCGACGAGCCACGCGGTTCTCATGGATACCCAAAGGGCTTCTCGGGCTGACGCTGGCGTTTATTGCCTTTGGACTATTAACCGGATACGAATTTTTCTTCGTAATTAGTGCGTTTTCTGGCCTCTTTGCTGTTGCAGCAAGAGAAGTTGCCCCTCACTGGAGAAATGCCGTTACAGCCATTCAGAATGGAATACGGTCGAATGGCAGCGTACTAATAGCAATCACAAGAGACCCAACGGAATTTGATCGCCATGTAGCAACAGTTCGAGACGAATCAAAATATGCTTGGCAGTTCCAATTCACCCCCAGTGACTGGGAACCATCCGAAGGTGAATTTGATGCTGAAATATACTATGTTCGCGGTGTTGAATGGCCAGCATTACTTGTTACACCGAATGGCATATTCTTTCCGGCCTTCACTCCAAAGAAGCTCACTGAGAATGCCTAACAATCGCTTCGAGTGGGACGCTCCAACAGCCGGCTTCGCCGCCTGTTTCCGCGCCCCTCAAGCTAAACGTTGGGCCTCATAGAACCATCGCCGTATTGCCAGCGCCGACTTTCAACGCTTTACCGCCGTCGAATTTGCTTGACGAAAAGGCGGTATCTGAATACTATTACTAGCATTGAGTTAGCTAGGACAGACGCCATGACTTTTGAGAATTCCATCCTTGTTGGCGACTGCCGAGACCTCCTACGCAAGCTTCCAGACAACTCGATAGCTGCATGTATCACTGACCCCCCCTACAACTATGAATTTATTGGCCACAAGTGGAACGCTGAGGAAATTGAGCGCCGTCTAGCGCGAGTCAAGGATTCCAAGACCCTCGTAAAAAATATTCCCTATGGAAGCGGTTTAGCTGGCGGGGTAAGAAATAAGCGATGGTATGAGAAGAATCGCCAAAACATTCTTGATTACGAGGCTTGGTGCTATGAATGGGGGCAGCAGGTCTACCGTGTATGCAAGCCTGGGGCGATTGTTGCAGCATTCAACAGCACAAGGACTATGGCCCATGTACAAGTTGCTCTTGAGCGCGCAGGATTTTATGCAAGAGACTGTATCGTTTATCGGAGATCTAGCGGCATTCCGAAAGGCTTAAATGTTGAGGCCAAACTTCGTAAGCTTGGCGATCCCGAGCCCGAGCGATGGGAAGGCTGGCATAGCTGCCTACGCAGCGAATGGGAGGCAATTGTCGTAGTGCAGAAGCCACTGGAAAACAACTACGTTGAAACACTTCGGAAATACGAGGTAGGGCTCTTTCACGCCGAGAATGCCGATGGGAGTTTCCAAAGCAATATTCTCGAAGGCATACCAAGATCGAATTCTGAAGAATTCAATTTGCACTGTACCGTCAAGCCACTGCCGTTGATGGAAAGGCTTATTGAACTGATGGTTCCTCCAAGTCCGGACAACATCGTACTTGACCCCTTCGCTGGGTCTGGAACTACTCTGGTTGCTGCGAAGAAACTTGGATTTACCTACGTCGGCATGGAAATCAATCCAGACTACGCCTTGATTGCCAAGACCAGATTAGGCGAACGGGTCAAGACGGCAAAGAAGGTCAGCGCGCAACCGGAAACGCTTGGGCTCTTTGCTGGAGAAATGCTTTGACATCGAATCCTGTGAGTTTCAGCAAGTAGTCGAATGTTTGCTGCCCGGTTGTGACAGTCCATCCCCCGGCATTACATGCGGTAATCGCAGCGCCGAGATTGTCCTCTCGAACAATGAGCAGGACTGGAGTGAATCCCTTTTCCGCGAGCGTGGGGCCATACGCCTTGAACTTCTTGAGAGTCCCAGAATCACCTGAGCCAACACGATACTTGGTATCAATTGCAAGGTTTCCCACAGTCAGGTCACAGGGTTCATCCGCACCAATTCGCAGAGCTGGCCCAAAGTCCGCTCGTGTTTGCCGACAGACCTCGACTACCAAACGCTGCCAACACATTCCAAGCTCGCGACCCCAGTATTGACGGTTCTCGCGTTTCAGTAGTGGCGTTATGCCGTAGACATCCATGAGTAGGTCGTGATCGTCGTTTTCCTCGCTATAGACTTTCTCGGAAAAACCCTTCTGATAGGTGGCGAGAATTTCATCAAGAGCGCTTTGCAGTTTGTTCTTTTCGTTGTTCATCGTTCAATCTCACGCATTGATCTAGGGGTACGCCAAGAGCTTCGGCTATACGTTCGGCATTCAGAAGCGTTATATTTCGTTCGCCGCGTTCAACCGCACCGACGTATGTCCGATGAAGACCAGCACGGTGAGCAAGTTCCTCCTGAGAGAAGCCACGCTCCATCCGCAGTTCGCGAACATTTCGTGCGAAGAGTTCTGTAATCGTCATAATTTAGAAGTTAATGCGATGATGACTATTAGTCGACCTACTATTAGTAGCATGAGGCCCAACCCGGCGGTCCACCGGACGCTGCGCAATAAAGCCGCGCAGCGCCGGTGACCTCTACGTTAGGGCTCGGCGGTCTCAAATCTGAAGTGCAACACCTTGCCATCCGGTAAGGTGTTGTGAATGACACGAACGACGTACCGACAACTTCAAGCGGCTGAGCGCATGCGCATCGAGATCTGGAAAGCCGAAGGCATCAGCCTGCGGGCCATGGCCCGCAGGCTGGGCCGCTCGCCGACGACCGTATCGCGCGAACTCGCCCGCAATGCCCCGGCAGACCCGACCACGGCGGCCTATGACGCGGTGGCCGCGCAAGCCTTGCGCGCCAGGCGCCGCGCGGCCAGCCGTCCTGCGGCCAAGCTGGCCCCCGACAGCGTGCTCTGGGGCGCCGTGCGCGAGATGCTGAGCTGGAAGTGGTCGCCGCAGGAGATTGCCGCTACGCTCAGGCGCACCGATCCCGACGACGCCGACTTTCACGTGTCCCACGAGACGATCTACACCGCCATCTACGCCCACCCCAAGGGCGAGCTGCGCCGTGAACTCATCGCCTGCCTGCGCCAAGGGCGCAGCAAACGCCTGCCGCGCTCGCGCGGTGCCGACCGCCGTGGCCAGATCCCCGAGAGGGTCAGCATCCATGTGCGCGCGCCCGAGATCGAGGATCGGCTGATGCCTGGCCACTGGGAGGGCGACCTACCTCATCAAGGGGGCGGGCAACCGGTCGGCCGTGGCCGTGCTGGTCGAGCGCATGAGTCGCGCCGTCCTGCTGGCCAAGATGCCCGATGCCACCGCCGCATCGGCGTTGGCCGCGTTCACCACCAAGCTGCAGTCCTTGGTGGCCCCGCTGCGCCAGACGCTGACCTGCGACCAGGGGCGCGAGATGAGCCGCCATGCCGAACTCACCGCCGCCACCGGCGTGCGCGTGTACTTCTGCGACCCCCACAGCCCCTGGCAGCGCGGCACCTGCGAAAACACCAACGGCCTGCTGCGCCAGTACCTGCCCAAGGGCACGGATCTGTCGGTCTACTCGCAGGAGGAGCTCGATGCCAACAGCCGACAGCCTCAACACCCGACCCCGCCAAACCTTGGGCTGGCGCTCGCCCTTGCAGGTGCTCGCGGAAATCCTCGCCAACCCCCAAGATTCCTCTCCCGTCCATTAACCCAATCGGTGTTGCACTTCGCACTTGAAACCGCCCTGCTTGAAGAAATGACCATCGTCGAATCTATGCCTAACGAGGCGCTCCAGTGGGACGCGCCGCATTCGGCGCGCACCTGAGTTTCGACGTGTGCCGTCACGAGCAGCACCCGCTCGCCTCGGCGCGTATCATTTGTTCGTCGTTTGGAGGGGCGCCATGCCAGATCTCGTTGCCGAACTCGCCGAGCAAGCTCGTACCTTGCCGGCCGACGAACGTTCACGCCTCGTGGAACTGCTCCTTGAATCGCTCCACGAGTCGCCACTTGCGGAGGTTGAAGCCGCTTGGGCCAAGGAAATCGAGCGTCGTGTGGCGGCTCATGAGCGGGGCGAAGTTGAAACCTTCGCGGCCGAAGACGTCTTCGCCGAAGCGCGACGCATTGCGCCGTGAAGCGAGCGCGCTTCACGCGAGAAGCTCGGTCCGAGCTGCTCGCCCAGACCGCCTACTACGAAACCATCCGCAAGGGCCTTGGCGCACGCTTCCGCGCAGAGGTGGAGGTTGCCGCAAAGCTGGCCGCGACTTTCCCACTTCATGGAAAGCCTGCGCCCGCCGGAACGCGGCGCCGGCTTGTTGCCGACTTCCCGTTCAAGGTCTTCTACACCGAGACGGACTACGGCGTACTCATCCACGCAGTGGCCGGGGATCATCAGTTTCCAGAGTACTGGGTGAGTCGCATCCCGGAGAGTGACGGCTAACTCAAACGTTCGATTGCCCATCGTATGCCTTCAGCGAAGTGGTCGGAATCGGAGAAGCGGGTCGCGCGTCGCGTGTTCGCGGCCGCATTGCAGCGGGAGCTTGCGGACGTCATGGACGAGTTCAAACGACGGGCCGCCACGGCGAAGGAGCCCGAAGACATGTGGGCAGTCGAGCAGTTCCTGGCGACCGCGCGCAGGGAGATTGATTCGAAGTACGACTGGCGCTACTCGCAACTCGATCTCGTCTTTGGTCGCTTGCTTCGTGAGGGGCGCATCGGGGAGGGTGATCTGCAGGGCCTTTCCGAAGACAAGCTCGTCTACATCCGGCGCGTGGCGTCTCTTTGAGCAAGGCGACGCGGCCTGCCGCGCCGCGAGCGCGGCGAGCCGGGGGAAGCAATCAAGCGGCGACAGCCGGGTGCATTTGCGCTATGTTGAATCCGTCGGGCTCGTCATGGGCGAGCCGCAATTCCGGACGGAGGATCAAGCATGAACAAGCGTCACGAGAAGACCGGTGTCCCGCCGGTCGATCGCACCAAGCCGCTGTTGCCGCATGTCGACGACAGCTACAAGCTGCGCGGCAAGCTCGCTGAGCCCACGGTCTGCCCGCGCTGCGGCGCGGTGTTCCATCGTGGCCGCTGGCAGTGGTTGCCCGCGCCGGAGAGCGCGCACAGCGTGCTCTGCCCGGCCTGCCACCGCATCGAGGACAAGTTTCCGGCAGGCTATGTCACCCTCGAAGGCGATTTCCTGGCGCAGCATCGCGGCGAAATCCTCGATCTGGTACACAATGTCGAACGGCGGGAAAAGGCCGAGCATCCGCTGCAGCGCATCATCGAAATCGTCGAGGAGGGCGGATCGGCGCTGGTGACCACGACCGACATTCATCTGGCGCGCGGCATCGCCGAGGCGGTCGAGCACGCCTACCAGGGCGAACTCGACCTTCGCTACAACACCCAGGACAACCTGCTGCGCGCTCACTGGCGGCGCTGACCGGTTGGGCGGCAACGCCGTGCTGTCACGATTTCGTCACATTGCCAGCGGAAACTCAGCGCTTTCGGCTCGGTGGCGTGATGATGAAAAAGTCGGCGGTGGTGGAGTCTCTGGGGCAGCACGCGCTGCTCGGGCCGACCTGGATCGCACTCGCGCTCAAGGCCAACGACCGGCTCAAGCTCGGTCTGCTGCTGCTGCAGGCCGCTGCCGAGCATGCGCGGCATCCCGATCGCAGCGTGCCCGATCTGCAGCGTGAAATCGACGCCGCCGGGATCACCCCGGTCGATCTGGCGCGCTGGCTGCGCGACCTGCCGGCGCTTGCCGCGGAGCACGGGGCGGGAATGGAACTCCCGGGCTGGCCGCGTCTGGCCGCGCTGCTGCGCGACGACGTGCAGGCGATGGCGCGGCCGCTCGCAGTCGCAGCCGAGGGGCCGGACGCCGAACTGGCGGCCCGGGTGCAGCACTGGTCGGACTGGCTGGCTTCGCGCTCGAGCAGCGACGTGAGTTGCGAAGACGTCGATGCGCTGACCCGCGGCGACCGCGGCCGCGGCGACGGCCTGCATATCCTGGTGATGGACCTGCACAAGCGCATCAACCGCCTGGTGTCGCGGCTCGCGGTCGAAAGCATTGACGGCGCCCAGGTCTGGGGGCTGGCCGACGCCGACAAGACGCTGGTGCGCGCCTTCATGCGCGGTCTGCAGCGCACCGCTGCGCTCAAGCTCGACCACCCCGGGCTGGACACCGTCGCCACGCGCGACGGCGGGCGGTTGCTGATCCAGAACGACATCGGCACCAGCGACGTCCACGTGCTGGTGCTCGCGGTCGACGGCCTGCGGCTGACCATGACCTATTCCGATCTGCATCCCGAGCGCTTCGCGTTTTTCCAGCACATCCTCGCCGACACCGGGCTGCAGTGGAGCGTGGCGACGCGCGAATCGGCCGACATGAACGCCGGCGCGCGCTATCAGGTCGGCACCGCCACGGTCGACGCCGCCGACGCCGCGGCCCTGGAACTGGTGCTCGAGCGCATCGGCGCGCGCATCGTGTTCCTGATCGACTGGAACCGCGCGCGCAAGCGCCTGCAGCAATTCGTCGACAAGCCGCATGCGGTTGCGCTGCTCGGCGCCGCAGCGCGCGAGGAGGTCGGCCATATGCCCTGGCTGGCGACGGGAGGCGAGCGGCTGGTGTGGGAGGCGATGGCGGCGCAGGAAGCGGAAGTGTTTCGCCTCGGCGACCGTCTCGACGCGGTGCTGGGTGAGGACGACGCCGCGCAGTTCCTGCTGCAACTGCTGCGGCTGTCGACGCAGGCGGTGCGCCAGCATCAGCCGGTGGCGCTGGTGGGCGACGAGGCGCGGCTGCTGCTCGCGCGCATGCTGCGCAGCCACAGCGCATCGTTCGCGCTGCTGGCCGACCACGCCGCGTATGCCCAGGGATTGGCCGAGGCGCTGGCCGCGGCGCTGGAGCGCGGACTCGAACGCGATCCCGCCGCCGCGGCGGCGCTGGCCACAAGGGCGAAAATCTGGGAGCGCCGCGCCGACCATCTGGTGATGCAGGCGCGCGACCGGGCGCTGCGCGGGCCGCAGTGGCGCGAGTTCGCCGCCCTGCTCGAACGCGCCGACGACGCCGTCGACGCCATCGAAGAGGCGGTGTTCCTGTTCAGCCTGCTCGCCGAGTCGCATGCGGCGGTGTGGAGCGATGCGGTGCGCGCGGCGCTGTCGGCGCTGGCGCGCACCGTCGCCGACGCGGCGAAAGACCAGGTCCGGCTGGTCACCGTGCTCGCCGCGCTGGACGGCGCCAGCGACGCCTCGGACCAGGAGAAGTTTGTGGCCGCGTCGTGGCGGGTGCTGCAGGCCGAGCGGCGCTGCGACGAGCTGCTGCGCGCCGCGCGCCGCGCGCTCTGCCGCGATGTGCGCGATCCCGCCGGGCTGATGCTGGCGACCGACTTCGCCGCCGCGGTGGAGCTCGCCAGCGATGTGCTGCTGGCGCAGGCGTATGCGCTGCGCGAACAGGGGTTCGCGCGCAGCCGGCGGTTTGGCTGATTCGTCGCCCGTGCAAATCAAACTTCGATGTTTGCGACGACCATGAAAGATCTCCCGCAGGCTGCGCGGCAGCCGGCCGCTTCGACGCCGGGCGCGTCCGCACCGCCGCCGCCATACCTCATCGCCTGCGGCACTCCGCCAGCGCGGCTGCCGGCGCCGGGCGAGGTCGGATTGAAGGCGTGCAACCTGATGCGCATGGCCGCTCTCGGCCTGCCGGTGCCGCCGGGCTTCGTGCTCGGCGCGGGCTGGTGCGCGCGCGCGGCCGAATTGACGCCTGCGGTCTGGGCCGCGGCGCTGCAGGCGCTGGAGCAGGCCAGCGGGCTGCGCTTGGGCGACAAGCGCCGGCCGCTGCTGGTTTCGGTCCGTTCGGGAGCTGCGGTGTCGATGCCGGGGATGATGGAAACACTGCTCGACATCGGGCTGTGCGACTCGACCGTCGACGGTTTCGTCCGCCAGACGGGCAATCCGCGGCTGGTGTGGGACGCGTACCGCCGGCTGGTCGCGACCTGCGGCGAGGTGGTCGCCGGGCTGCCGCCCGAGCCGTTCGCCGCGGATCTGACCGCGGTCGCGGGCGACCGCGACGAGCGCGAGCTCGATTTCGCCGAACTGCGCGAGGTCGCGCGCCGCCACCTGGCGACGTTCGAGCGCGAGTCCGGCGCGCCGTTCCCGCAGGACCCGATGGCCCAGCTCGACGCCGCGATCCGCGCGGTGTTCGCTTCCTGGGGGTCGGACAAGGCGCGCGCCTACCGCCGCATCAAGGGCCTGGACGACGCGCTCGGGACGGCGGTCACGGTGCAGCGCATGGTGTTCGGAAACGCCGGTGGACTGTCCGGCGCCGGAGTCGGGTTCAGCCGCAATCCGTCGACCGGGGAAGCCGAGCCGTGGATCGACTTCCTGTTCGACGCGCAGGGTGAGGACGTGGTGTCGGGCCGCCGCAGCGTGCATGCGCACCAGGCGCTGGCCGAGGCATCCCCGGCGCTGTGGGACGAACTCGTCGCCGCGGCGCGCCGCATCGAGGCGGCGTTCGGCGACATGCAGGACTTCGAGTTCACCATCGAGCAGGGCAGGCTCTACCTGCTGCAGGCGCGCGACGGCAAGCGCACTGTGCAGGCGGCGGCGCGCATCGCCCTCGATCTGTGCGACGAGGGCATCATCGACGCCGACGAGGCGGTGCGGCGCATTGCGGGACTCGACGCCGCTGCGCTGCAGGTGTTCGAACTCGTCGCCGACGACGGCAACCCGCCCGATCCGGTCGGACGTGCCGACAGCGCCAGCAGCGGAGTGGTTTCGGGCGAGATCGCGCTCGACGCCGGGCGCGCCGCCGACCGCCATGCGGCGGGCGTCGCCGTGGTGCTGGTGCGGCAGGACGCCGAGACCGCCGACATCGCCGCGCTCGACCACGCCGCTGGTCTGCTGACCGCGCGCGGCGCGCGCACTTCGCACGCCGCGGTGGTCGCGCGCCAGCTCGGCAAGGTCTGCCTGGTCGGCTGCAGCACGCTGCACATCGACCTGGCGCGCCGCCGCATCCGCATCGGCGAGCGTGAGTTCGCCGAGGGCGAGAGTCTCACCTTGGACGCCAACACCGGGCTGATCTATGCCGGCGCGCTGCGCGTCCGGGCGCGCGTGCCGCATGACCTGATCGCCCGGCTCGAAGCGCTGCGCGCCCGGGTGGCGGCAAGGGAGCAGGACTCCCATTGATCCGGAGGCGTCTCCCCCTCCCAACCTCCCCCAGCAAGTGGGGGAGGAGAAGACGGCGCTGCGCAAGACTCAGGATGCTCCTCTCAACCTCCCCCACGTCGTGGGGGAGGCGTGTTCGCTCCCTCCCCACTCGTGGGGGTGGAGGCGGAAAAGGCAAAGCCAACTGCTTGGCTTTGCCCCGCCGCAACGGGGCTGGCCTGCAAGCCAGCCATTGGACG
>Ga0265295_1000148_pt1 | contig 142806 bp, 156 predicted proteins | sample Munlansysbiofilm_FD_192503 | JGI IMG/M metagenome (GOLD analysis project Ga0265295, IMG submission 192503) | Leachate microbial communities from a municipal landfill in Southern Ontario, Canada - Methane capture system biofilm | ecosystem: Engineered > Solid waste > Landfill > Unclassified ... | reverse complement strand
ACTTACTTTTTAGGCTCCCCCCCCCCCATCTTGCGTGCTGTGGGCGAAATTGCCCTATAGCACATTATAACATAATTCTGCCAGAATGGCAAGTGCTGTCAAATCGGTATCTGATGTGGGTTTGGCGTCACTGTCTGGCGAAATAGGGACAGGCCGCAGTCCCCTGATAGACCACGGCCCATTTGTTCGCTAGGACACGGGTGAGCTAGCGGTCTTCTGTACTGCCCTCGGCTTCGGGCTCCTCTTCCGCTTCGTCCTCGTCCCAGTCGGGGTCACCCTCGAGGTCATCAGGGTCGGGGTCTCCGGGAGGGCAATCGCCGTCACCGTCTTCTTCATCGTCCGGGTCATGGTTAGGAAGTGCCATAATGGCAAGCTGAAGGTTTGTTTCGCCAGGCCGGTCAAGAGGCATTTCCGTTATGGCATAGTTGTCCGGAGAAGACTGGCGAATGATGCTCGGCTCTGCATACTCTTCCATGTCAAGGTCTTCAATGGGGTCAAGGCCATTTTCAATGACGTGGTCGTACCGCGCTGATGAAAGGCTGTCATTGGCAGCGTCAACACTTGCGTTGATTATGGCCTTTGCTTCATCTGGGCTGGAGCCCACGCCGAATATGGTGTCTGGATTGCTGCGGCAGGTAACGAGGTAAACGGGATTGGACATAACGTGCTCCTTTACCTATCCGGTGATTTTTACTGTGAGTGAGTCGGGTGTGCCCTTTGGCAAGTAGACCATACCGGTGATGCCGACTGTGTTAGCCGCGACAACAAAACGCTTGAACCGTTTTGTTTCCTTATCCGCTGTGAGGGTGAGCGTGAAGTCAACTTCGACAACGGTGCCCGAGGCGAGCCTTGCTCGTATGGCGTCTGTGGTCTTTTTGCTTGCAGCTTTCAGGGCGTCAATATCCTTCTTGCTCTCTTCATCGTACTTGGCCGAGTCCTGAGCCGCTTTCGGTTGCATAAGCTCACTTTCGCAGAAGATGGCGCCTACGTTGGGGTACAGTTGCTTACCCGTATCCATCTGACCGAACATCCAAGTGATAATTCTGCGGGCCATCCTGATAGCGTCTTTCTTTGCTTTTTTCAGGACGCTGACCTTCAGGCTTTTCACAACAGTTTCAACGGATGTCTTGCGTGTCACTTCACCGCTGTAAATGATGCCGTTGTCCTTTTCGGTGCGAAAAAAGCGGATAGACAACTTCTTTATATCCGGCTTATAGGTAAAGCGAAAGAAGGGGACGCCTGTCCACTCTTCATTTTCCTTCACAAGGCCAAGTAAATCCACATAGAATTTCATAAGCCCTCCCTAGGCTTCTGCATTACGCACAACGGGCTCCGTCATTTCCAGCCATTTCCGAGCCGCGTACTGTTTCTTTTCGGTATAGCTGGCAAGCAAGCCGTCTATCACAATATCCCACTTGTGAAAAGCCTTGTCTTCCTCAGGAATAGGAGGAACCAGGCTCTCTTTGACGGCTTCGGCACACTTACCGAACACGAGGCCGATAGGAGTTATCTCTAGGCCGAGATTCTTCCTGCGGCGCTTGGTCAGGATATCTTTGAAAGGAAAGACCACTCGGCTAAGACCACCCTTCGTTTCAAGGGAAATCTTTTCCTTGTGGAAAAAGTCAACGATTCGCTTGAGGAGCTTTTCTGCATTTTTGCGCAATGCCGCCAGTTCCCACTTACCGTCGCGCTTGACCTTAGACGTAATGAGGTTACCGCAATAGTTGGAAAGGGCATTTATTTTCTTCGCTCCCAACGAAACATACACAACCACAAGGGAAACAGAACGGGTAGAGCCGGCTTCATTTTTCGTAGTCTGGGTCTTCATATGTGGTCTCCTAGTCTTAGTGGGAAAATGCTTCTATGAGGTCAAGACGGTCTTGGTGAGAGACTACCGAGTAGAGGGATTCTTTAGCCTGCAGTACCTCTTCGGGGGAAGCATGGTACTTACCTGTTCCGTAGTACGAGGAATCTACGCTATCTTCAAAATCCTGACCAAGAAGCGCAAACGGAACCGTAAGCTGTGCCTTATTTGAATCCAGTTCCCGCATCTTGTCAATGATGGAAGAAGAAAGGGCACTGTGAAGGATAGAATAGAATGCCTGGGTAGGCAAGCACCGCCCAACGGACGGAAGATACACACGATACGCACCTAGTATCCTCAGGTACATTATCTGCTTTATATCGTCAACACCACAAGAGGTCATGCGCTGTATTTTTCGGTTAGCCCTAAGTCTGTACGCCCTTGAATTTATGGTGTAAGACATGGACTTCATAACTTCGGCCTCTGTGGGGTACGCCCGTCTTTTCACATTCAAGCTGGCGAGGTCTACATCCCTAAGGTGATGCCTGTCAAAGTCGTGAATAGCTACCTTCTTCCCCTGCGCGTACTTTCGTAGGGCACTACGGTAAATCCTCTGGTATTCAGGCGTAAGGTCACGGAGAGTTTGCTGAAACTCATTATGACATTCAAACTCCGACAAAGCCCGCTTAGTGACATTGAAGCGCCTGCATCCCAGAAGGTACTCCACTACATGCTGGAGTATTTCTTGCCTATCTGACCTTGAGTAGGCTTCGAGTTCCATGCGAGTATAAAACGGCAAAAGCAATGCTTGCATTTCTTTCCCTCTAACGCGCCGATTAACGCGACAGTAGGTTGGACAAAAGAGTCTTAGCTATCTTGGTCTCCGTAGAACGGTTATCCTTAGCAAGACGGGTCAACTTCTTATACTCTTCCTCCGTTAATTCCAGCGTTAGGGTGTAGGAGCGGGCCCGCTCCAAGTTACTCTCTGCCTCAATAATGGCAGTCACAAGAACCTGGATACGGGCCCGCACATTTTCCGGGTAGCTTGCCAGAAAAGAGGCAAGCTTTCTTTTATTGCGACAGTAACGGTGGATAGCCTGGTGGATAGCAGGGTCGATACGGACGGTAGGGCCATCTTTACCACCGAACTCTCTGGGGATGACGTGGTGTTCATCTAATGTAGGACAGTCGCGACCGGACACTTCGCATATCATGCTAAACCCTCCCTGATACCTGAACCTAGGATACCCAAAGCTCTTTGCTCTGGAGAGAGTCGAAGAAAATCACGCTCATAATTTCGGCGTGCTTCGGTTCAAAGACAGGGAAGGCAACGTAGTTACGCTTGGTGACGCCGTCGTTCATAAACACAGCCAGGTCGGGCCGCTTCAAGCTGCGCAGGATAGACTTTACAGTCCGCCCAAAGTCCTTTTCGGCCACCACGCGCTTATTCAGCACAAGAATGGGGACGCTAGGGATACTGACGCCGTTGGTTCCCTGGTAGAACGTAGCACCAAAGGACTTGAGGAGCTTTTCCTGCACACCGGTGATTCGGTTCTTGAACAGGAGAAGCATAGGCGCCTTTTCCAGCTTGAAAGCTGCCGTAGCGGAGTCGGTCGAAAGGGCAACGCGCTTCTTGTTGAATCCAGCGAACACCTTAGACTGGTCACTTATACCAGCCTTGTCCTGAATTTTATCAGCCGTCTTCGGGCTGAGGGCAGCCATTGACCGCACCGCCTCTTTCGCCAGTTCCTTAATTTCAGAAACGGACGAAAGCTTGCCGTCAGCAACCTTCTGCATGGCCCTCTGCAATTTGTTTCGCAGGGTCAGAACGCTGGTGGAAAGTTTGTTGTGCCCTATTTCGGCATATTCATCAGCCACCTTGTTAAGTGCAGCGGTGATTCCTTTGAACTGGTCAACATAAGCCTGGCGATTGCGGAATGTGCCGGTGCTCAATTTCTTGATAGCGGTCACCGCAGCGTTATATGATTCCATAAAAATTTCCTCCTTTCAAAGTCTAATCATGCTTCGCATTATAACATAACTAGAACTATTTGTCAAGCCTGGTGTTTTAGCCCTAAATAGGGCCCTAGGAGCATTCCACAGCGGTCTTATACGGTTGGCTTTTCATATAGGACAGAATGGCCCCGTAGTCGCTCAACTCGCCAGTGAACTTCGGGAACCGCTCCCGAACATAACGCTCGAACGGTACCACCGAGGAACTGCCATCCACGAGCGTAACAATGTTGACGAAACCACGGGCTGCGGCTTCGTATGCTTTGTTGCTGTCTGCCCTGGCGCTTTCAATTATAAGGCGAGAAAGGCATTCTTCGCCTACGTACCAGGCAAGGTGACCGGGCACGAGGTGGTTGAACACCATAAGCAGAAATTCTGCCGCCTTATAACGGACATGGGAGCTATCAATAAACTTCTGCTCCCCAAGCAAGTCTGCATCCACAGAGTTCGGTCTGCGGTTGTAATTATAGAACACGTCAGGGCAAAGGCCAATTGAATCAGTGAAGGCGCAGACCTTGGCAAGGAAGAGAGTTTCCGCATTCTTGCTGGTTTCAGGGAACCAAAGGATGCCGTTTTCCAGAAGGAACTTGCGGTTGTAGATAGCCGACCAATGCTGCCAACTGAACTTGTAATGGTTAGTGCGCATATCGTCACATATATTCAGCACACGAACAGGGACGCCATTACGGTGCATAATAACATTGCCCTTCGCGACCGGTGCTCTGGTGGCCTCGGCAGTCTTAAGGAGAGTACCGAAGAAGTTGGTATCTGCCCAGTCGTCGCCATCAACCACACCAATGTATTCACCTGAGGCATACATGAGCGCCCGGTTAAGAGCAGCGCCAGGTCCTACGTTCTTGCCGTCTTCAACACCAAAGACCTTCAGCCTCTTGTCTTCGCTGGCAAACTCTCTGAGGGTGTTGAGATTGCTTTCAGTAGCCGCATCGGCTATCACAATCACCTCAAGGTCAGCATCCTGGGCAAGGGAGCTTGTGAGGTTGAGCCGCAAATCGGCATCAGGAACGTCATGGACTGAGGTGAGGATAGAAAGCTGCATAATGAGCTCCTTATTTTTCGAGGGTATCAATCACGCGGCCTACCAAGCGAACCTTGCTTTTCAGGTCTTTGTTGAGGGACTTGCACTTCTTGGTGTGCTTCTTCAACTTCTCCTTAAGGCCGGAGAGTTCCAACTTGGCCAACCGGCGAACCTGCTGCGAAAGGATGAACTCGACCGCTTCTGCCGAGAGCTTTCCTTTCTTCCGGAGAAACGCATCCGGATTCTTGGATTCAAGAGCCTGCATAATGAGCTTGAGGTTGTTGCAAGCCCAAATGAGCCAGTTGTAGCGGTTTATCTGGGCTTCTTCAAGGCCAATGAGGCGAGCCAAGACCTTCTTTTCAAAGTCAAGGCGCCAGGCAATCCAGTCTTCAAGGATTTCCACTGGGGTGGTTTTCTTGAAAGTAACAGAGCCATCATCGTGACGGTGCGTTACGTAGGTCTGAAAGTTAAGCGCAGTGGTTGCCATATTGCGAATCTTGTCAATGACCGCCTTACAGTCTGCGCTTTTCTTAATCGTGACCTCGAACCAGTGGGGGTTTGTCCTGGTCTTCACGGGGTCAACATTCGCCACATCCTTGATAGCATTCATCTGCGCTTCAAGTTTCGAAGGCTTTATGCGGGGAGCGAGGGTATCGACAACGAGGATGTTGTCCTTCTTTCCCTTTGAGACCTCGCATGTAAACTCAAGGCGGCCGACGCCGGATTCAAAGTAGCTGCGTATTTCCCTGTTGGAGGAACATACAATACCGCCGTTGGTGAACTTGAACTTCAAAGTCTTCAAAAGAAGCTTGCCGTTAATCTCGCTTCCTGTAAGCGCCTTCTTGACAAGAGCAATAACAGATTGCCTTGAGAAAGTGGGCATGAAGTTGGAGCAGCCATATGCAATGCCTTCTGTGCCCATGACAAAGATATTCGGAATCTTGCTAGGCAAGTAGACCGGTTCCTTTTCCGTGTAGTCGTAGTTGGGAACCAAAGGCATAACTGCAAGATAGTCAGGGTCAAGGAGGTACTTGTCTGAATACGCGGACAGCTTTGCTTCCGTATAACGCATTGCAGCAGCCGAGTCTTCAACGCCACCGAAGTTCCCTTGTCCATGAATGAGAGGCTCCTGAGCATTGCTTGTTGCCATACCTACAAGAGCCTGATACACGCTCTGGTCGCCATGCGGGTGAAACTTGCCCAGGCAGTCACCAACGATTCTTGCGCACTTCTTTGTGCCGCCCGTATGGTGCAAACCCAACTCATAGCAAGACCACAGAATCCTGCGGTGAACAGGCTTTAGGCCATCCCGAAAGTCGGGGATAGCGCGTTCTTTCAGAACCTCTTCGCCGTACCCCTTCATGTCCTGCTTTGCCATTTCAAGTATATTCATTGTGTCCTCGCAAGGGCTTATTGGATGTTGAACATCTTCTTCCGATAGTCGGTGTTCTCGCCAGTCAGTCGCATGTATTCATCATGGTCCTTCTTGGCTTCAATCTCGGTTATCGGAACCAGCTTGCGGAGTTTGCTGCCAGAGTGGGAGTAGGGCTCCATCTGCTCCGCTGTCATTTCGCCCAAGCCCTTGAAGCGTGTTACAGTAGCGCGTTTGGGGGCGCCCTTCATTGCTTCTTCCAGCGTATCGCCGTATGAGCGAACTTCTTCACCCTTCTCTGTCCAAGCAGCCTGGTAAAGAGGCATCTTGAGGATGTAGACCATGTTTGCCGCAAACACTGCCCTGACGTACTTGTAGAGTATGCAGTTAATGAGAGTACGGATGTGGGCGCCGTCAATGTCTGCATCTGTTGCAAGCAGAATTTTGCCGACTGCCACTTCCGTAAGATGCTCACCCTTTGCAATCTTCTTGGGGTCTGCGCCGATAGCAATAAGGATGTCCTGGATTTCCTTGTTCTTCAAGTCCTGCGCAATGGACTTGGTCTTCATCACGTTGAGCGGCTTGCCGCGCAGTGAGAGGATGATTTGATTGTAGTTGTTTCGAGCAAGGAACAATGCGCCGCCTGCGCTGTCACCTTCTGCGAGGATGAGTTCACGCTCGGCAGCAGGGCACTTCTTGGAACACATGCGCAGCTTATCGCTGCCTGCAAGGTTCTTCTTGGAAGCTTTCAAACTTGACGCGGCCTGTGTAATCTTCTTGGCTTCTGCACGGGCCTTGCGGATATCGGAAGCGCGCTTGATGATTTTACGCACCAGCTTTTCATTTTCCTTAACCCACTTGGTGAGCGGTTGTTCAAGCAAACGCTTGACGTCCTCGACCGCTTCAACCGTATTGAGCTTTTCCTTGTTCTGGCCAGCATAGCGGGCATTGTTGCACATATAGTGCAGAACAAGCACCATGCCCTCGCGCAAATCGGCTACTGTGAAGTCTGCGCCCTTCACTTTCACCTTCTTGAACACGCGCCCAATAACGTCAAATGCACCCTTTACCGAAGTGGATTGCACGTCCGGTGTGGACGCAAAGTTGACATAGTTCGCTACGTTGTCCTCGCCAGGGAGATTCGACCATTGAATGGCGCACTGAATGCTGTCGGCTTCAAACTGAAACGGCTTACCGAGGTATTCCGTATTCTTTTTGCTGTTCCGTTCCTTGAAGAAGTCGAGTGCGTCAATGATGCCGTGTTTGTTGTGGAATGTCTTTTCTTCGCCGTTGAATGTGACGCGAACCTTCAAGCCCTTGCACAGGGCGGATACGATGCGGCCATAGTCGAATATCTGGTTCTTTGTAAGAACGGTATCCGGCATAACCGATTTGTCCAGCGCATACTGGATGACTGTGCCCGACTTCACTTTGGGAATTGCACACAGGGGAGTAACGGGGTTTTTCACCCGCTCTACTTCTGTTTTCTTGCGGCCCTTAGAGAAAGTCTGGGAGTACCATTTCCCGTCGCGGGAGGTAGAAGCATAAAACTCCTTTGATACTGCGCAAACACAAGATACGCCCACGCCGTGCTTGCCGCGTGTTGCAGTCTTGTCCTTTTCTTTCGCTTTGAAGTTTGAACCGGCATGCAGCTTGGTCAGCACTACCTCGAGGGTCGATATGCCCAGCTTCTTATGCACACCTACCGGTATGCCAGGGCCTTCGTCAATGACGGTGAAGACCTGCTCCTTCTTTGAGCCTGACACAATGATGTGACAGAAGGAGTTAAGACCCTTTGACCAAATGTCGATTGTATTCTCAACAACCTCACGCAAGCAGTGCATGACCTGGGACTCTTGGTGTCCCAAGTACATATCGACATTTTCACGGACGCCTTCGAGTCCTTCGAGAGCCTCAATTGCGTCCTCGTTGTACGCTACTTTTTTGGCCTTAGCCATGCGGTGCTCCTTCTAACTGTTTTAGCTGACCCCTTCAGCGTTGAAAAATTCCTTCAGAACAGCAATGATGCTTTTGATATTGAAGGATGCCGCGGTAACATAGTCCAGCGCATACTGCACACTCTCTTGCCTCGAAGTGAGGTATTCTTTCATGGCAAGCAAGGACTTACAGCGTTTCTCCAGAAGGAAAGTTTGGTCAGCCTTGCGGCGGGACGAGGAGAAAACATCGTCCATCATGACCTCTGCGCGTTTTTCTGCAAGGGACTTTTGCAGTTGCGCCTCTACCCTTCTTAGTGAAATCTTGATTTGTGTGAGGCGTTCATGGTATGACGTAGCCAATGCAAGGGTGTCAATAAGGCGATTCACCCTTGTTGTTACGGGCTTAGACGAATCCTTCGCCTTGTTGAGGCTTACCCTCAGCTTCGTCAGGTCTACAATTTCCTGGTGACGGATAATACCGTCAATGATATCCTTGTAGGATGAAACTTTCATCGCACTCCCCTTACCGGGCGTGTTGGAAAACAGCCTGCCCGCCGTTGAGGTTTACCTCAAGAGCATTAGGCGCATAGATACCTATCCTGTAGCCGAACTTCATTCGGATAGGCTGCACGGTCTCGGTGCACTTGTTCGTCCGTTCACTTTCAACGAGAAGGTGAATAGCCGGAACCGTACAGAGCAAACTAACAAGATTGCCGTCGGCAAGGTCAATGTTGAAGGTACGCACATGCTCACCTACGACCTGAGCTTCGGTGCGCTTGCCGAAGTTGAGGTCTTCAACACCCGGGCCGAGAACAACGGGACGCCAGCCTGTTCTCGCATTACGGTCAATAGACACATTTTTGAGTTCGCACGAATCCGACCGACAGGTGATGAACACCGTTCCGTCTTCTTCGGACAGGGAATACTCTTCCGTAGCAGGTTGGGCTACGCTTGCCCAGAGAAAGGACAGAAGCAAGATAGTGGAAATCACCACGAGCCACATAACCAACCGCGCACCGCTAACTGTGGTAAGACTGTTCATAACTTTCTCCTTATTGTTGTATGACTACATTATAACACCGTTTGCTTAATTTGTCAAGCCTGCTATAGAAACGCAGGAAGGGTGCCCTACGATACCGCAGAGCACCCTATAGGGAAGAGACCGCCTACTTGAGGGGAAACTGGGTGGAGGGGAATTGGCTGATGATGTGGAAGGCTTCTTCCTTCAGTGCCTTGTCGTGCAGGAAAGCGCCGCGAAGTGATACCTCCCGTGCAAGAGAGAAGCTGCGCACGCCGCGCGTTGCCATGCAACTGTGCAGTGAGCCCATGACGCAGATTGCGCCGGCTGTTTCAATGTGCGGGAAGCCTGTGGGGTTCTTGCCGGCATCGTCATAGCAGCCATTGAACAGGGTGGCCGTAATGTCGATTGCAAGCTTTTCCTGCAGAATGGCCCGCTTTGAGAGGAGTTCCGCAATGCGAATCAACTTGGACATGCCGAGAATGGCGCCGTTGTCTTTAGGCAGATAGCCTACATACATTTGGTGAATAACCGGAAGCAGATGATGCGGGCACATGCCGATGGTCACGCAGTCCTGAATAACGATACCGGCATCGCCCGACATGGGAAAGCACTTGCTGAGGATTTTCGTCAGACCGTCTTCAATTTCCTGCTTAGGGAGAATGAACTCGCCCAGGGCGCGCGCCATGCGGTCTTCAGTTCCTTCAAAGTTTGCAAGGTCTTCTTCGCTTGTATAGCCAAGCGATTTGATGTGTTCAACAACTTCCTTATAGCCGTCACGGGCGCGGTTGACAGCAGGTGAGCATTGGCCGACGTAGGAGTCGGTAGCCTTTGCGCCGCGCGGCTCGTAAGCACCGCTGGTTTGGCCAGAATGTGTTCCTGTGGAAATGGTTTCGGGATTTTTCATATTGGTTTCCTCAGCTTCTGTGGATACGTGAAAAGCAAAATCGTCAACGTGAACGGCAAGCCTGCTATTCCCACGAATAGGAGGCCTTCCCTTCAAAAGACCGGAAACAATTGGTGAGCCTTCATCGGTAAGGTCAATGATACGCGCAGGGTTGGCATGCACTCGAAGCGGTTCGGGCATTCCTTGGCTATCACTGAATGCGGAATCAGGATATACAGAATCTTTGTCGGCGACCATCTGGCACCTCCTTGTTGTTTCTGCCTTAAACGAGCTCCGCTGCCGCCCGCTCAACGACGCCAGCAAGGTATTCCTTTTCCGAGATTCTGTCACGCAGGGCAGTATTGCGGAACTGGATATAGGGAACCACGTTAGCCATCATAGAGCTAAGGGTATCGACTATGCCTGCCATGCCTTCTTTCGGCGAGAAGACTTCAGTCCAACGGATATCCGTCCTGTTTTCAAGTTCGGTTTCCGTAATATGCTCGTTTTCGAGGTTTTCAGTCTTCCACGGGTTGATACGGAAGCGAACTACCTTAATGTCGCGGGTCTCGCACCAAGAATCGGTGTTGACCAATTCTTCGATGCGCCTGGTATCTGAAATTATTGCCACATGCGGGAACAGGCTGGCATGCAGGTATTCAAGCTGGGTACGAACAGCAATAACCCACGTCCAACTTGGCACCACGTCGCCGTCACTGCCAAGCTTCTTCAGTATATCCCTGGGCGTTATGGGATTCACACGATAGTTGTCGAATAACCAGCGGTAAAATTTCTGGACATCTACTTCAACCGGAATACTGCGGCAGCCGGTCAAGCCGGTGCGTATATCAACCAGCGTCTTGCCCCTCCAACTGGTCTGGTTGTGGAAGCCGACGGAGTACAGCGCTTCCTTAAAGATGGAGTACAGAGCTTCCTTAACGACGGAGTCATCCAAAATAGCGTCCTTGGTGGCGCGGTCAAAGAACAAGTTCTCGGCAAACCCTGTAAGGTCAGCACCAAGGTACTTGAGGCTCTCACCGAACGCAAGGATGTGAGAGCAGTAGTCCAAATCGTGAGTTGGCACTGTGCCTGTCTTCATGTAATGCTCATTGAAGATAATATTCAAAGCATTTGCATACAGGTCCTTACCGCTGCCGCTCTTACCGCTGAGGTGTACAACCAAATCCAGCATATGTATCTCCTAAACTAAAGTGTTTTGCGTGTTGGATATCACTTAGGGAGTACCGCACTTTTCCGGTTCTTTTCGGGGAAGGCATAGATTTTCGCGCAACCGAGGTGAAAATTTCACGTTCCCCTCCTACTCCATCTCACGCATCCTCATGCGGTGAAGGGCAGATAGGCTGTTAATCTTCTTCTGCTGAGTCCGGTCAGGCCACTTTTCAATATACGTCTTCTCAATGCCTTCAACGTCAAGAAAGCGAGTCCTTGAGGTTTCGTCAGCCTCACTGAGGTTACCGTTCTTGTCCCAGCTGGCCCGTTCTGAATCATTCATCGGAGCGCATATGGTTAGATAGTGGCGTGCGCGGGTGAGCGCAACGTAGAATAGGCGCTTTTCCTCTTCTACCTTCTCGAAGTATGACGGGTCGTCTTCATCGGGAAGGAAGTAGGTAGAGGGCAGCTTCCCTTCAACGGCATTGAGGACATACACGCGCTTGAAACCCATCCCCTTCACGGAGTGAATGGTGGACAGAATGAGTTTGCCCTTATCAGGGTCAATGTCCTTAGACGTGTCGAGTGCCATGTCAATAAGGAACTTTCGCACAGAGGCATACTTTACAGCAATGTCCCTGATGCGGGAGTAATATTCTGCCACATCGTCTGCGGACTTGGTAGTCCTCTTGGGCAGATACTCCGACCAGTATTCAATAGCCTGCACCAGAGCCTTGCGGGCACTCTTGCGGTAGAATGCAGCCTTAGACAGGTACTTGTGCAAGCGTTTGATACCAGGGCCTGCCTTAGAGTCAAAGTGGCTTTCCAAACCCTTAATACCTGACTTGCTTACCGAGTCGTAGAGTTTGGCCGCCATAGCCGGGCCGACATTAGGAATGCAGAGAAGAACACCACGCCAGGCAATGGTATCGCTTTTCGAGGTAGCAGCACGAAGGAACAGGAGCAGGTCTTTAATGACCGCTAACTCAAAAAGTGAACCCGTACCCCTTCGGGCATAGGGAATCTTTTCAGCCCTAAGTGCCGCCTCAAGTTTATCAGCCGAGGATGATGCCCGATATATAACCGCAGTATCACCAAGGTTCTCTTTCAGCCTGGATACTTCCTTGACTATGAGCTTTACCTGTTCGCTTTCATCGTAGAAGTGGATGTACCTCGGCTTCTCGCCCTGAAGCTTGGACTTCATCTTAACCTTGAACCCGTCAATGAAGCCAGAAGCCACACAGTTTGCAAGGTCGAGAATCTGCTGGGTAGACCTGTAGTTCTCCGTCAGCATGGTTGTGGTAGCATTGAACTGCTCCGGGAAAGCAAGTATGAACGAGCGGTTTGCTCCACGGAACTGATAGATAGACTGGGCTTCATCACCAACAGCAAACAGCTTAGTCCGTTTGGTAATAAGGCCCTCAATGATTTTGATTTGAAGGTTATTGTTGTCCTGTACCTCATCCAACAAGATGTGACCGAAGGTCGCTATCTTTGCACGAGCCTTAGGAATCTGCAGGAGTTTGTACAGGTTAACCAGCAAGTCGTCAAAGTCAAGCATGTTGTACTTTTTCTTGGTACGCTCATACTCCTCCAAAACCTTCTCGCACAGGTCTACGTTTGCCGCAGACATATTTTTCATGGACGCGGTAAGAACCGAGGTGAAGGGTTCCATAGTGTTAAGTGCGAGGGAATTTGCATGCAGGATGGACTTTACGCTTACGCGGCATTCCAGCTGCTTTGCAATTGACGACATTAGCTCCTTCTGGTCGCGGGTATCAATGATATTTAAGGGTGAAGAATAACCAAGGTACTTATGGTACCTTTTCATGACCGAATATGCAAACGAGTGAAACGTGCCTGATGTAATCTGCACCAGGCTCTCTTCATCTACGGTTTTCTTTACGCGCTCTAGCATCTCCTCGGCTGCTTTAACTGTAAAGGTGAGGAGAAGTATTTCCTCCTCGGTATTCCGAGCAAGCCAGGCCACCCTTGAACAGAGAGTGGCTGTCTTACCCGACCCTGCCGGGGCAAGGACAAGATGGTTTCCCTTCTTGACCTTTGCCGCTCTTCTCTGGTCTGAATTGAGTTTCACTAATTACGCTCCACCAGACTTGCCAGAACGCGGTTGCGTTCACCTTCTGATATTTCACGCTGCGCACCGTCAACAGTGCGGAGCATTTCCCAAGGAAACTCTATCCACCCCTGCCCTTCAGGGAGCACCTTCCCCACGAAGGTGCGCATGCTAGTGGGGTCATGATTCCAGCCAGGCCGGGCGAGAACCGCGCAGGTATCAACAGTAGGGTACATGGTCTTTACTGCTTCGAGGGTTTCTCCTGTGCCGATAATGTCGTCCACTGCAAGCCACTTTCCGCACAGGAGAAGAGGGTCATTGCTTGCAATGCCCTTCACTTCACCAGGCACGCCTTCGTGGTAGCGGGACAACTGAATGGTCTTTACATCACGAACACCAAGAACACCAGCAATGAGGACGGCCGGTATCAGGCCGCCGCGGGCAATGCCGAGGATGCCGTCGTAAACAATACCAGAGTCTTCAATATCGTGAGCAATTTGGGTGCAGAGAAGCTCCACTACTTCCCAGGTGAGTTTCACTTTCGACCGAACTTCCATAAGCCTAACCTCGCAGGGTTTGGGTAATGCCGTACATAATGGCCTGGTCAGACGTAATGACGCCTGTCCGAATCTTTTCCTGTGCCGCAATAAGGCCTACCGCAATGCTAAGAGCAGAGTTGACGAGGTCTTTCGGCTTCCTGCCCTTTGCAATAGCTTCAAGAGCTTCATCGAATCGCTTGAAGTTTACACCCCAGAACCGACGGCGCAGTTCGTAGAACTTATCACGGCCCTTTTCCTTGTAAAGGAAATAGATGCCGGCATACTGGGCATGGCGCAAAGCAAGAGTAATAAATTCGGTTACCCTGGCCGTTTCTATTTCCATAGCCAGGGAAAGAGGGAACTGCAAGTTGCCGGCCATCATGAAGGTACAGTAGCGGATTGCATACTTGTCGAGGTCTCCCACTTCAAGCACAAGGTTGTTGAACATTTCCTTGAGCTTTTCCTTGGTAACTTTGGGGTTCGCACACACAATGCTTGTGAGAGATTCCATGATTGCAAGAGAATTGCGAACCTGAGCCTGAGTGGATTCAGCAATAGGAATAAGGAACGGCTTCACTTTGGCCGTTACTTCCTCAGAAAACTCCTTCTTGCATATCTTGTACAGGCGCTTTGCAGTATTCCGGGGTTCGGGGTATTCAAAGTACATCTTCACACACCGACCCAGCATTGCCTTAGGCAGCTTTTCAGGGTTTGTCGTGCAAAGAATGAACATAACGCCTTTAGGCGGCTCTTCAACTGCCTTCAAGAGGCTCTGCATGGCCTTGCCAGAAGCCAGATGGCATTCATCAATGATTACCACACGCGCATTAAAACGCGGCTTGTAGCTGATGGTAGTCAGAAGAGATTCAATACCGGAGACCTTCCCTTCTTCCGAGCCAGCATTGACTTCGCGGATATCCACGTGGGTACCAGTAAGGGCCATTTTGCAGGAGCTGCATTCGAGGCAGGGGTCGCCGTTATCACTCAGGTTCTGGCAGTTTGCAGCCATTGCAAGAATGCGGGCTGTGGTGCTTTTACCCGAGCCGCTTGGGCCAAACATGCCCCAGGACTTTACGAGCTTTCTTCGGGCAAAATAGCCACGGATAATGTCCATGTTCTTTTCATTGCCCACAATATCCGAAAAAGTTCGCGGGCGGTACTTAACAGCAATAGCATCCACAAGGGATACTGATTCGGTTTCTTTCTTCGCCATGATTCCCTCCTACTTATTCTTGTTCTTGTATAGACCAAGGCGTGCTGCGCGAGCCCTGTCGCGCTTGATTGCCTTCTTAACTACCTTCAAAACAAAGCCCTTCGGATACTTTTTGTACAGCGGGCTTTTCACCAGCTTCATGTAGTTCACTACCTTAGTTTTATCTCTTTTGGCAGTTTCTTCACACAACCACTTCATGCAGGCGCGCAGGTCTTCTTCTGAGCCGTCCCAGTCCCTGGTGTTACCGTAGTTGGTGCCTACGGTGAAGTCAACTTCAAGAGGAATCTCAATCTTGAATCCGAATACCTTTTCCAGATACAGCATAAGGTATTCGGTATAGATAGGTTCGAATTCCTTGATGAAGTAGTAGGTATCTTCCAAGGGCATTTCAAATTCGCAGGAGTCATGCACCAAGTTGGTCAGTTCCCAACTCTCCTCGTCAGGGACGGCATACTTGTTTTTCTCATGCGCTTCCATTGCCTGGACGCACAATGACCCTGCAATAATGTTGTTGTCCGAACACACGCCCTGAATAACTGTATTGCCTGCATAGCGGTTCATCTTGCCAGCAACACCCTTGTCCTGACGCAGGTGACCCCACAGGCGGCGTCGGCGACCAAGAGGTGATTGAACATACAGGTACTTCTGGCCGAACTTCTTAGACTGTTCAAGCCACTTTGCTGCATACGGGAAAGACTTCATGTAGGTTTCGTGTAGCTTGACGGCTTCGTCTTCCGTAATTTTGAGGCTCTTTGCAATGGATGCAAGCGACATACCGTAAAGGAGACCGAAGACCAGCGTCTTTGCAGACTGCCGCTGGGTTTTCGTAATCTCCATTACTGGCGTTTTAAAGAAAAGGGCCGCGAACTTTCGGTGTGAGTCCGTAAGCAGGGTTACATACTTGCGGCTAAGTTCAATCGGGTCGTTAATCTTGAGGTTTTCTAGCTCCTTAAGCTCCTCGCGGTACTTTGCAAGTTCCTTTTTGAAGGAATCCTTTGCAAGGATGTAGTCGGCCTTCGCAGCTATTCCCTTGGAGTCTATAAGCTCCTGCTTTTTCTTTTTAAGCCCTTTTCGTATGTCGCGCAATCCCTGCTTAACCATCGCGTAGCCATCTTCAATGAACTTGCGAGGGTTAGCACGGAACTGTTCTTTCAAGGCGTGCATTTCCCTGAAGGACTTAATCATTACCTTGTCGCCTGAAAGAAAGCCTGACCCCATAACTTCGAAGGTCTTGTAGTCAAGCTTTACCACAACGCGACCAGGCTTCGGTTCATACATGCTAAGAATGGTCTTTGCTGCCTTGGAGCGGCCAGCAGGGCGCTGCTGCAAGTTAGGGTTAGCTGAACGGAGGCGTCCTGTAACGGCTAGTGGAGAGAAGTGAGTCCGGGCTTTGTTGTCGATGTACATATCCGGGCTACCCTTAGAACTGTTCTTATCAAGGTAGTCAGCCATTGGGTTGATGAAACCGGACATCATCTTGGTGAAGGACATATACTCGGTAAGCAGGTCTACCTCAGGGGTACCGGCGTAACTTTTCTGAAACGCTTTACCTGTATGCGAAGTATCCCCGTCGTCTTCTTCATTGACAGGATCAAGTCCTAGTATGTCAAAGTACAGAAGTTCCCTGTGCTTAGGAGACTGCGGCGACCAAGTTCTCACGGCGCCTGCAAGTCCCGTTGCCATACCCGTCTTGCCCTTTGACAGAATAGCGTTAGCTTCCTGCACTGAGGGTAGTGCATAGAACCGGTTCATAATGTCCTTGATAGCCGAGGATATAACGGAGTCCGAGTTTACAAGTTCTTTCACCTTGGCAGGATTCATTGACAGGCCACAGTGCTCCGCATAGGTAAGACAGCGCACGAGGTGGTTTTCGTAAATGTTGTTGAGGTACAGAAAGCCCTCGCGGTAGCCAGTTCGCGTTGCTTCCTGCAATTGCTTTTTGAATATGTGCCAAGGGGCCACAACGTCAGCCGCAGCATATTCTTCCCATTCAGACAGGGGGATTTTTTCAAGAATAGACCGCTTTTCTTTAGAGTCGGTATCGGAATAGAACTTGAATCCGCGCTTGTATGACATGGTGAATAGGGAATACATACCTTTCTGCTTCGGAAAAGAATGCACCCGCACCCAATTTTCATCAAGGGAATACTGTGCGAAGGAGGCGTCTATCACAGGTGCGTTGAAGCTGAATCTCCGTAGTTCCCTGTAAAATTGATGGTAGTCATATTTGGCATTGACAAACAGGTAGCCCAGCGTGTTTACTTCCCTTTCGTAGAAGAAATTTACAAAGAGTTCCCGCAGGCGGTCAATCTTGTTTATGAAGGGAGAGTCACGGTGCAGGTACGGAATGAGGTATCCTGTCTTGCCGTCGCCGGATAGCTGAACACTAAGAAGTTTGTTTCCGTATACCCGCAAAAGATTGCAGCCTTCTGTATCTACCGATATGTAGTCATCCACAGTAGCCATGTCATTGAGGCAGGCTTTTACGTCCTTAAGGCTGCGTAGCGTTACGCTTTTGAACTTGTTTGGAATGTTGGGGTTGATACCGTGCTGGGCAAAGTCGATGGCCTTGCGGATATTCTCATAGAGGAAGCCTACAGCACAGGACTCATCATTGTGCATATACCAGGTAGTGTGCTGGCAGTACATAACGGGCCGCGTCTTACCAAATACATTCATCGGCTGGAGAAGGCCATCTTCAACACGCGACCCGTGCTTAGGAAGTGCGTTGTTCTTGGAGAAGACCGAGTAGGGAAGGTCACCCAAAACCACGATGACCTTTGGTTTGCACCTCCGTATCTCGGCCTCAAGGTTAGGAAGGCATGCCCTTACCTCAGCACTGTAGTGCATAAGCATGTTAGGCTTTGATTCAGACCGAGTAACACCAGATATTGCATAGGTGAACTTGGTCTTTTCCACAAGGCGTTTCAGTATCTCCCGAAAGAATTTCCCATGCGCACCGGACAGAAACTTTTTCTCTTTGCACTCGGTACGCCCAGGAAACTCGGTCACGAAAAATATATCAACAGGGGCAGAACCCTTAAGCTCCAGTGAGATATTGGAGCATTTGCATTCTTTAACTTGGTGCTTGCAAGGCATAGTAATTCTCCTGCTAGTATCCTATATTTCAATATTGAACGAAAACACGGATTTTAGGGTTATAGGGCAGCTTAATACATAACCTATTGAAATTATATGAACAACCTAGAAAAGACGTATATTGACACGCATTGCTGAAAATAGCCCAAAAAGAGGCTCCTATGACACCCCAGGATACACCACAGGGTACTCATAGGAGCCTCTATTTCCGCACTTTCCGAGTGAGCGGACTACTAGGAGATTTTGTCGCGGAGCCAGTCAATGATTTCCTTGTATTCGTTGCCGCTGGTGGGGAGGCGCGAAAGAAGCCAGCTGATTTCCTCGTTGGACAAGGCTTCTTCGGTGTTGAGCGTAATGAGCCTGGCGAACTTGTCGTCGGCAGATTCATCTTCGCTCACCGCAATGTCCTTGAGTTCCTCGCGGATAGCGGCCGAAGTAGCGCCGCCGGATACCGCTTCCAGTGGCGACAGTTCCGACCCTTCAACCAGCAGTTCCGCAGGAATGCGCGAGAGTTTTTTGCGGATAGCGGCCAGCTCGATTTTGGCTTCCGGGCGCGCAAGCATTGCTTCCGCTTCTTCTTCAGAAACCAGGCGCAGATAGCCGGACGCGATGGAACGCTTGAAGTGGGCATTCTTCTTGAGCATAGCCGCGGAGAGTACCTCAGCGGCGTCCTGGGGAATGCTGGCACGCAAGAAACGCAGCAGGCGGCTAACGCCGTCCTCATCCTTCACGGTAATGGACAGGTCGGACTTGGTAAGGTTGATGACATAAACATGCTTGGCCTGTTTGGAAATATCGGTGATAGACATTGCAGACGCCATGGGTAGCTCCTCCTAAGGAGTTGATGTTATAAACCTATTGCTTTTTTAAACGCATCCAACGACATAACCTTCAGGCCAAGGGACTTGGCCTTCCGTATCTTTCCTGATGAACTGCCCAAGTCTTTTGTTACCACATGGGTAGTTTCTTTGCTTATGTTCCCTTGTACTGACCCACCGTTTTCCTCGAGGTATTTTACGAGGCTAGCGTCAAAGCGAAAACCTGTAGGTACAGCACGGATAGCCTTAAGCTTGGTGCTCTTTGCCTTGGCTCTTACCTTTTCCTTGATATGAATAAGCCCTTTGAGTTTCTTTGCCCAATCCTTAAACAGGGTAGCACCGCTTACAAAGCCTTTTGTGGTTATGGTAGAGAACCCAGGCAGGGCAGAAACTAGGCGCTTCATTTCAGCAGCCGAATAGCGCAGTATATCCGGGTGCGTATCAAGAATTTTGTTGATGCGGGTGGATGCAACCGTTGAGGGGAAGCACCCGCTAGCAGTCATATAGTCTGCAAGGGTGGCTTCCTTGGTCTTCTGAATTTGCAGGTACACCAAGCTTGCCGTCTTGTCCTTAACGCCAGGAAGTTCCAGCAAGTCCTTCTTCCTTATAGAGAGAATGTCCTGCAGTGTGGTATAGCCAGCATCATACAGTTTTTTAAAAAATTTCCCTGAAACTCCTTCAGCACCGAGGTACTTAAAGAAGTAGGCAATCTTCTTTATGGAAACCGTGTCGTTACTGGCTGCATCCACCAGCCGAATGTCAGCACCAGACCATTCATACTCGTCTGGCATCTGAGGGGCAGATGCTGGCTTGGTCACGCGCTGCACATCAGGTATGACACCGCCAGACCTTACCAACTCAACCTTAGCACCAGGTCCAAGTTTGTTGTTGTAAACAAACCTCCCGTTGAACGCAGTGCTTCGACCAATGGTAACCCCGTCCAGAACCTGCGGTTTTAAAAGCAGCACCGGTTTCAAAAGGCCGTGCTTACTGGGAGTCCACAGAACTTCCTTTACGGTAAATTCTTTGGCCTCTGCAAGCTCGTTGTTCTTGAATGCAATGGTATTGACGGGGTTGTTTTCAGACGGCTGTTCAACCACGTCCTTTGCTACAACAAGGCCGTCAGCCTCATGGCTTCCGGCTTTCACCTTTACCAGATACTTATTGGCCTTTTCCAGCGTAAGGGAGTTCACTACTTTCCAGAAGGGTGTTTTGAACCCCAGTTTTTCAATGAGGGGAAAAGCCACGGAAGGCTTCTTCCCTATCACTGCATAGCCTAGAACGTCAACGTGCTTTAGCTCCTTTGCAAGGGAGCCGCTGTTGACCAAGCCAGACATTGTGTTACGGGCGTTCTTCTTGCCGCTGAAATTACTTTCAAAGGCAGCCTTCGAGATAATCATTTCCGCACGGATAATGTAGTTTCCCTTAGGGTTCTTCGGAAGACGCAGCGCATCCCACATATGGGATATGTCCTGGCCCACTGTTCCGTTGCCCCTGGTATACAGCTTCTTGCTTTTCGTAAGAATAAGCAAGGACACACCGTCAACTTTGGCAGACAGCACAAACGGGCCCTTAAGGATAAACTTGGCAAAAGCCTTTGAGCCAGGCTTAGGCTTATCCAAAGAGGCCATGGGGACAGGCAACTCCACCTTTCGCGCTTTTGCGTTCTTGATAGGGGCCCCGATGTTCTTAGGCGAGAAATAACTGGAATTTGGCTGAATTGCTTTCAGCGTGTTCTCCAGGTCGTCAAACACCCTGTCTGTTACATTGGTTTCAAACCAAGTTATCACACGGGGAGGAAGACCCTCCCCGTCGTTGTAGTAGACATTCTTGGCTATTTTCAGGATGCGTACCAATGTTGCTGGGTCTGCATTCTTGCCGTCCTTTATAGCCTGGCGTACTTCCGATAGCTTCATGCTAGTCCTCCAAGTCTTTATGCAAGACTTAATCGTCCTCGTCCTCCTCAAGCACCCCATCCTTGGACTTCTTGTTCTTGAAATCGGTGTAAAGAGTGAAGGCGAGGCCGGACTTTATCTGGTCGCGGCATATGCGGCGAATATTGCACTTGAGGGTGTCTTCACCGATGAGTGTCCTACCGTCGACAGCCAGGTCTTTGAAGGAGTCCACAGTAAGCATGAGCTTGTCCAGAACCGCTTTGGCCTTGCACTGGTTGGCCAGGACTATATAGAATCCCTTGCGGCCCTTAGTAACAAGCTGCCCTGTAAGTTCAAGGTACTCGAGGGTGTCATGCACAGGGTCGAGACCGCAACCAGTCTTGCCGTCGCGCTCGGTCCACCAGCGGAATTTAATCTTGGTTCCGGGAGTGGAGAGCTTGTTCTTTTTGTTGGTGAAGGACGTCCAACGATACTTGTTGTTTCCGTCCTCTTCATACTGCCCGCCACCTGCAGGGTTTGCACAGGGGCTAACGATATTGCGGCAGTCTGCAACATACTTGATTGCTTCGCCGCCCGGCGAGTAAGTGGGGTCGCCAAACATCTGACCAGGATTCTTGCGCAACTGGTTGACGTTTACCAGCGTCACCCCTTTTGCAGCCGCCAGGCTCTTGATGTTGTTGATGTATTTGGAGAACATGCGGCCATGCTGCGCCATTGCAGAAGAGTCATCCTCGGCCGTCTGGCGCGGCGTAAGGGCAATCATGGAGTCTGTAAATATGATAAGCTCAGGGCCACCGTAGTTGTCAGGAACAGGTACCATGTAAGAACCTGTCTTAGAAAGGAGGTCCTTATCCCACTTAATGCCGCGCTCAGTAAGCATTGCACGGAGTTGCTTGTCCGTAGCACCGCCAGTCTTCTTGGCAGTCTTGGCTTCGACTGGAGTCCATGAATACATCCAGATATCGCGCATGAATACCTTGTCAGGCATGGAGTTCATAACGCGAATTTCAGTCTTCAGGGCCGTATCGCCAACCGTGGGCTTAAGGAGACGTATAACAGGCTTTGTAATCCAGTTGCCGTCCTTGTCCTTCTCGCCGAATATTTCGCGGAGAGAAAGTTTGATGCCGTAGGAACGTGCAATGTTTCGGAACCATATCCGGTCAAGAGTTCCTTCGGCGTCAATGTAGTAGCCGCGCGTTCTGTTAGCAGGGCCCGGTATGGATTTGATTGCCTGGCAGAGAATGATATTGCCAAGAGTGGTCTTACCACCGGACTCAGGGCCGTGAAGGTCATACACACGACCAGCCTGCAGGCCGCCACCGTACATAACCAGGTCCATAACGAGGGAGCCGGAGTGGATGACCGTATTAAGGTCTACTTTTTCCGACACCTCAACGGCTGTAAGCTTCGATGCCCGCTCTGCATTGTCGAAAGCATCTGAAAAGTCAAAGTCCATTTCAGCAGCTTCGCGAGCCTTTTTCTTTGTTGCTTTCTTTGCCATCCCTTACCTCGTATGTATAGGATGAGGAGTGCCTCAATGCTGGGCACTAAGGCACTCCGATGTATCTAGGCAGCAGGCGCCGCGTTAGCGTTTCTTCGAGGACTTCTTAGACTTGGACTTCTTGGAAGGACGTTCATCCTCGTCCTCGTCGTCTTCGTCTTCATCATCCAGGTCGAGGTCATCATCGTCCTCGTCCTCGTCATCCTCATCCTCGTCACGGCGTTTCTTCGAGGATTTCTTGGACTTGGATGACTTCTTGGACTTCTTGGAAGTACGCTCGTCTTCCTCGTCCTCATCCTCCTCGTCGTCGTCCTCATCCTCGAGGTCATCGTCTTCGAGGTCGTCATCCTCGTCATCCTCGAGGTCATCGTCCTCGTCACGGCGTTTTTTCGAGGATTTCTTGGACTTGGATGACTTCTTGCCACGAGGAGCTTCGTCCTCGTCTTCATCATCCTCATCCTCTTCGAGGTCGTCGTCCTCGTCCTCATCCTCGTCTTCGTCACGCCGCTTTTTTGAGGATTTCTTGGACTTCTTGGAAGAACGTCTGTCTTCATCATCGTCCTCGTCCTCGTCATCCTCATCCCCGTCACGGCGTTTTTTCGAGGATTTCTTGGACTTGGACTTGGACTTCTTGCCCTTCTTGCCGCGCGGGGCTTCGTCTTCTTCCTCGTCCTCATCCTCGTCATCCTCGAGGTCATCGTCTTCGAGGTCGTCGTCCTCGTCCTCATCCTCGTAGCGGCGTTTCTTCGAGGATTTCTTGGACTTGGATTTCTTCGAGGAGCGAGGAACATCATCGTCCTCGTCATCCTCATCCTCATCCTCGTCACGGCGTTTTTTCTTGCTTTTGATGCCGAGGAGGTCCTGGACGGCCTGCATATTGACAAGGGCCTTGCCGTCTTTGGACTTGGCGCCTTCAAGCGTGCCGCGGTCGTAGCAAGAGCGGATGATGGCAAGGGCTTCTTCCTCGGATTCCACGCAGTCATAGATAGAGTCTATGTCATACATCAGGTATTCGAGTTCTTCGCCCTCCAGCCGCGAGATTGCTTCGCGCTGCACATCATACATGCCGGAGCCAGACCCGTTGGGGTCAAGCTTCACGTTAAGGTCGCGCCCGTACTTTTCATCGGACACGTGGAACGTCTTGATGCCGTCCTTGGTCTTGACCTTGGACAGCGATTTGAAGTTGAGGATTTTCTGCATGACCGAGGCCGGGAACGAAACAACGCGCACCGGAGTCCAATTGTCGTCGCCGGGCTTCTTGAACTCGGCCTTCTTGCTGTACTTGGCCTTCTTGGGCCGCGCTTCTTCGAGGTCGCGAATGATGGCGTTCTGCATGTAGCGCGTATTGGTGCTCAAGCCCATTTTGCAATAAGGGCATTCTTCGTTGCCGTCGTCGTTGTGCAAACACAGCTTCGGGAACTGCGAACGTGAGCCGTCCTTCTTGATTGTGGGCACCCAGTGTATTTTGACCTGAAAGACCTTGCCAATAAGGCGTATTTGCGCGTGTGAACTTTCGGAGAAACCAAAAGTTTCAATTTCAGAATCAAAGCGGCGACCCTCAGTAATCGGGGGAACGTCCTCGAGGTCAAAACCCCGTGATTTACGAACCTTTTCCTTAGCCATGTCTTCCTCCTAAAGGAATTTATTAGAGCGTATGCCCTAGCTGGGTGACATTGTGTGCGCTGTATCTTTCTGCCTTAAACGAGGCTATGCTTTCTTGGCATCAAGACTGCGGAGGTATTCTTCGGAAATTTCAAACCACTGGCGGCCACGTCTTGCATCGTCTGGGCCCTGGCGAGAAACGTGAAGCGGAGAACCGTTGGGGCCCTTTTCTTCAACGATAACCAGACCGTAGGATTCAGCAACGGCGTGTTCAAGGCGACAGCCGCGGGCAAATTCCCAGCCGTAAGCGAAGTATGCAAGTTGGCACTTGCTCATGGATTCAATAGACTTGGCGAAGAAGCACAGCGGTACGTTGGCCACGCCGCGCCCCTTCATCGCTTCGGGGTCATACCAGTCGTCTGTATTCCTGGTATTGATGAAGTTGAAACCGTACAGGATGCTGAAATTGATAGCCCTGTTTCGGTCTGCCGTGATTTCATCTTCGGTCTTTCCCCGCAGAGGTTGAGAAACCATCATCGTTTCCACACCCTCAAAAATATTGGTTACATAACTCATTTCATCCCCCGAGTTGCCTAGTCCTGATACTGTTCAGGATCACCCTGATAGGTTGTCAGTCCTGTAACGGCAAGTAAAAAGTCACGAAGTTGGGTTGGTATATAACTAAGGGCATCCTCTACTTTGGCTATGTCAGATTCGGCTTCAGCGTCAGAGTCAGAAGCCTGCTGTATCTTGTCGATGGCCTCAAGATGGATAACCCTGTTTTCCGTAGTTGAGTAATCCTCGCCATCTAGCGTGGTGAGGTCAAGCGATAGAATCTTTGCTTCCTCACCGAATCCCCACATTTCATATTCGACTATTTCCTTCTTCTTTGGCTTTGCAAGCCACATAAGCTGGGAGGTGAAGGGTACCTTGAAACCTGAATGATGCAGTTGGTACTTCTCCAGCATTGAGAGGAGAACATTGAAAGCTTCGGAGCGAAGTTTGTCCGCATCGTATGCCCTCTCCTTAGACCGATTGGTAAGAAGCAACTTGATTACCAAGCTTTTCAGGTAGTGATACAGAAGGCCAAGAAACTCCACTACCTTTTCCTGGGTTTCATGAACCTGCATCCGTAGAAGGTCTGATACAGGCCAGCTTCGGTACAGTTCGTGCTTATCTTCCTCTTTCTTGGACTTCAGAAGGGAGTCAAGATAACTTAGCATCTCCACGAAAGTCTTTCGAGAAAAGGACTTTGTCAGATACATGCAATTTATCCTGGTCGCATCGGAAGTAACCAGGAAGTTCAAGTAGTTAGTGGTTTCTTTGTGTCTGTCCTGGTATGTATGGTATCTCCGAAGGGAGTTCGTATAGTACCTATTCAGACCTGGGCTATTATAGATGCAGCACAGGAAGTTTCTGGCCCACACGTCAAAAGCTACCATCCAGGTATAGGACTTAGCATGCAAGCCAACGAATCCCCTTACTTTAGGCCAGCCTGATGACATAGCATTATCCTTTCAGGTACTTTGCGTATTTTGCCAGTTTCTTCCCATGAAATTCAAGGTAGCGATGGGCTGCCGCATCCAGAACTTTCAGCCTGGCTGGCTCCACAACGTCGGGTTCAATGAGGTTGAACTTCTTAGGATCGCCGGTACGAAGTACCTGACTGCCTAGCATGTTAAGCATGTAGGTCTTGTACTTGGAACACGCATGCTTTGCATTTGTTCCAGTCCAGTCTTCAATAAGGTCAATGATTTTGGTATTGCGCATGTCGCTGCGAGCCAGGATGCGGGCGTATTCTGCCTTGTATTCAGAAGGCGTACAGGCTTTTGCGAGTGCGTTCCAGCTAGCGGTGTATTCATCATAGATACTTTGGTTATGTATCCACAGAACTTCGGTATGCGGAGAAGACGCGCCGTAAGTTCCAATTTTCTGGTACAGTTCCGTTGAACCCAGGGCCTGGCATACACCACAACTGCACATGAACTTAGGGTGAAAGTTCTTTGTCCTTACCTTACCCTCGGTCTTGAAATTGTTCCCTATGTAGGACTGGGACAACTTGATACCGTGAAGCTCATTCACGCAGTAATTGCTTGCAAATTTCATTGCAGAGGACGCGTCTGAAGAAATGTCTATATAGCGGCCAAGCCAGGCAAGAACGGGAATGAAAATAGCCGAAGCAACACCGAGAACGTGAATACTCTTTACCTTTTTGCGCCCGGCAAAGTCAATGGTGTTGAGGACGTTATAGATGCGGTCAAAAGGAGTGCCAATGGAACCTGCGCAGGCCCAATGGTCAAGGTCATCGTCCTGCACAATATCCATGTATGCCTTTCTTATTTCAGGCGTAGAACCGTGGGATATGTTGTACAGTGTAACGGAATCGTCAAGGTGCTTCTTGATAATATTCGTATTAAGGCGCTGCACATGCGCGTGAAAGATTGCCCGGTTAAGGGTTTGCCCGCTTGCGCGCCCGAGAGGTATATCCAGTGCCATGCCAAGATTGGCGTACTTGTTGTAAGTAAGGGCAAGCTCGACAGGATCGAGGAAGTCCTTTGTTCCTGCAAGCAGAAGGAATCCGCCAGAGTCCAGAAACATCTTGCGCGGGTTGAACATGCGCTTGTCAAATTCCAGGTTGCTCTGTTCGTTGATGAACATTATTCCTGGAGAGTGAACAGCGGACTTATTGTTTGCAATGTCCAGGTTTACCGCAAAGTCATAGCCCTCAAGGAACAAGGGCATACCGTACTCGCGAAACCCGCGGCGTGCAATAAAGATTTCCCTGTCCTTCAAAGAAACGTAGGTACCGTTCGGCGTTTGCAACTCCGAATATCCGCCTACGCGCTTCTTCAACTTTACATATATGGCAAGGCCGCCGCGTGTTGCGTAGGTATTGCCAGCGTGAACGAGAGTAAACATTACTCACTCCTCAGGCTTTTCAGGAACAAGAAGTCCTTCTTGATATCCTTTTTCACGTCCTTGAACATGGACTTGATGCTCTTTCGCAACCCCTCACAAGAGTCACGGTAACCGCACTTGGAATGCAGGTCTTTGTACTTGCCCTTGCAGGGGAGACCGAAGTCCACGATAGGGTCAATGCTACCTTCCTTTATAGCTTTAACGACAGACTTCACTACCTTCTTGCTGTGGTAGTAGAAGCCGTCGCCGTCAGCCGGAAGGAAGAAGTCATTGCTGGCAGAGTTGGGATTATCCCTTGACAGGTACTTTACGACGGAGCCTATTATCTCAATGTTGAGCCCCTCGGCTTTAAGCTTGCGCGTTGCGCATGGGGCATACATGAGGGCCTGTGCCTTGTTTTCAGGAGTAGGCCCACCAATTCTCTTTGACTTGAAAGATCCAGCCGACTTGTATTCTGTAACGATGGCCTTCACCGGCACCTTGCATTTACGCAGGTACTTGTCCATCGGCTTCGTATTATCGAGCGTAATGCCAAGGGTCTTTATGAGATTGGTGTCGGTAATAAGAACACCGTCCCAATGGGCCGAGAAGTACCACCCGTCCGAGTATTCATATTCCTCATAGCGCATCCAGCGGTTGCAGTCAGGGCACATCTTAGGGCCCACCGCAGACTGAATTACCTTACGGCATTCAGGGCATTGCCAGTTGCCGAGGTATAGACCAGGATTGCAAAGGGGAACCCACTTCTGAAGAGTGGAGTGAATAGCTGTACCGATGCCGGTATAGAAGTCCGCCGGATAGTCCCAGAAGTCTACCCTACCAGTTGTCACATAGTCATACCACTGGTATAGAAACTTGTAGGGGCAGAAAGGGCTGCCAGAAAGACGAAACCTCGGAGGGCGGCCCCTGTCCATTTTGAAGGGTTCCATCTTGGTAGTTTTCTGCCATGCGGCATCAAGAACATTCTTATAGGACATTGCGGGCTCCAGAACTTGTTATATAGTGGCATCCCATTTGGGAAGTTTTATTCCGCCATGTTTTTTATACAGCTTCCACAGCTTGCGAAGAACCTCTACAGGAGCATCGTCAGGGTCGTTCTCTTTAGGCAAACGAAAGTCTACCGCTTTCAGCCCCATATTTTCAACCGTTTCAATAAGACCGGTTACTTTCTTTCCTGATTCAAGCCTGTACCCCTTAGTTGCCCTGCGTCCAGCCTTATCACCGTCTAAGCATGTGATAATAGTTTGAACTCCCATGAGCTCCAGTTGGTCTTTCATTGTAGGGAGAAGGATAGTACCCAGTATAGAGGCAGCCGCCATGCGATACCGCACTAGGCGTAGCGCATCGGCTATTCCTTCTACCAGAATAATAACAGGTGTCTGGTACTTCAATAGGTAATCGCCAGGAAAAAGAACTTTGGTCATCCTCGGGGAGAAGAAATATTTTGGTCCTTGGTCTTTTTCAGATACCCTCACCCGAATGTAACCTTGCATGTCGCCACCATAATTCAGTGGTAGCCACAGATATTCAATTCCTGTACGCGAGTCTGTAAGCTTACGAGCCTGGAACTTGCGCAAAAACGCAGGGTCATACCGCTTCCACTTCCTGTCCCACTTGGAAAGGCGCAAGGTAGAGTCTTCGATTTCCTTCTTTACTTCCTTGATGGATTTGTCCACATAGAAGTTGTCTTGCTCTGTCTCCTTACCCCACTGCGCTAGACCAAGCCGTGCAGCAAGGGTGTTCCAAGAGCCTGATTCATGGCAACCCAGGCAGTTGAAAGTTCCAGGAGGATAAGTTCCACCAGCCTCTACCTTGATAGATAGGCTGGGTGTCTTAACATCCCGGTGAAAGCAGCACATCATCATGTAGCTATCACCGGCCTTCTGGAAATTTACGTTAAGTCTGTTCAATTCCTGCTTAACAAACTGGGGAGTAGGACCTCTATTCGCTGCCATCTTAATTCACCCAATTTTCTTTAATAATGTTGGCCAGCCTTTGGGCCTCTTCATATGCTGCATTTCCTAAATAGCCAGATTGCAGCCGTAAGTGTATCTTACCCGGTGTCTTAGCCTGGTAAACACGGGTATCAGTAGAAAGAGTAAACCAAAGTCCATTATCCTCAATAATAGAGGCAAGCCTGGACAGCGGGTCGAGGGAGCTAAAGAACATAGTCACAAACAGGTGGTCACGCCCGTGACCAGAGCAGCTTCCGGTAGTCTGTATACCAGATACGGTGTTCAAGGTAGCAACCAACTCACTTACTTCAACGTCATACTCGGTATTCTCCAAATAAATATCTGCGGCCATTCCGTTCCTGTTGAATGGCAATACTAGGTAGCTCGAAGGGGTAGGGTGTATCGTAAGGTCTTCAATAACATTCTGCGGAAGTACAAGAACGCGATAGTGGTAGTTACCATTTTCGTGGTAAAATGCAATACGGTCGAAGCTTATAAGGTTGAAATTTCCTGCTTTTACATCCACTACCAATCCTGCCGCTATAACTCTTTTTGTTTCGCGGTCCACTACAACCGCATACTTACCAGCTAAGTCAGCATTCATCGGTATCTCCTTGTCAGAAACAAAGGAAACCCGTAGCGCCTAATGGAACTACGGGTTTCCGCTTTCGCTCGTGGCCTAGGCCGGCGCCGGATTACTGGCTCTGCCAGTCTTCACCGTCTTCGTCTTCGTCGTCTTCGCCTTCTGCGTCGGCGCTGCTGGGCGTAACCACGAACAGTTCGTCGGCAATAAACGGGTTTTCGGTTTTAAGCTCGGCCAGAACTTCCGTGGCCGGGCGCTTGGCGTACTGCAGGGCCTGAATGTCATGGAGGCCATCGCTGAAGGCGACCAGCATGCCGTTGTCCTGTTCGTAGATGTTGATGACCATGGCGGGATTGGCAAAATTGAAGGCAACAAGCTCATTGGATTCTTTGCAGTAAATGACACCCATTGGATTTCTCCTGATTTTGTGAGTTCAAGCCAAAAGGCCCTATGCCTTATAGGCTATTGCAACAATACTTTGTATTAAACGTAGCCGCTAGATAATCCATTTCGAGTAGCGGAGAACGTCAAAGTCAATTTCGTACAGGCTGTACACGCGGTTTCGGATACCGTCGTCCGTGTAGAATTGTGTCCAGCTATCCGAGGCGCCAGACTTTCGGCAGTGTTCACCACTGAATATGTTCTGCCTGGTATCACCGTTGGCGCGCAGCACAGGAACAACCTTGGTTTCAAGGAAGTTGTTGAGGTCTTCAAGGCGACCAACATCGTCATACTTGATGATGCCTATGCAGGCGATGGTCGTTTGAGGCAGCCAATGCTCGTGGCCCGGCCCCCAGATAAAGCCCTGCTTTTCAACCGCGTCAATCAGTTCAGTGAACTCGATACGGCGGTCAACCGGGAGCTTCAAGGCCCTACGGTAGTAAATGTTTCGCGGAGACGGTACACCTTCGGGCCCTGCAATAATGTCAAGGTAGGTGGACACAAAGCGGGAGTAGGGGTTGCGCACCACGGTGAACTTGTACAGGTCATTGGTGCGCGAGAATATGTCCTGCATGTGATAAAGGGAGGACGAACGGGCCTGAATGGCATCGTCCGTATCAAGGCCAGTCAACCCCCTGCCGATGTAGGTGCTGCCGCACTTGTTCATTACACAGTAAACGAGCTTCCTTTCAGGAAGGTATAGAAACTTCTTTCGAAGCGTATGAGAGGGGACGGTGCAATGAGGGAAAGACGCCCTGGCGTGAATGACGTGAATAGAGTCGTCGCCATTCACGGTAATAACATAGTTAGGGTTGAATAACCTTTTAATGTAGTCGATAGAAGATGGTTCATCGGTGACACACAAGGACGTAAAGTCGTGACAGCGGTCGCTGTAACCTGATGGGACATCCAAGTCCGAAGAGTACCCGGACAGAAACTTGTCTGCCACTTCCAGCTTAACCAGCTCCTGCACCACCTTAAGCGTGTCAGAGGTATGAGCCACTGCAACAACGGGGAGAACAACCTCGCTTTCAGGGTCAAGAAGCAGTTTCTCCATAATCAATTGGGCAACTTTTACAGGATTCATGTATTCCTCGCCAGGGTAGGTTGTTATTGTATTCCCAGGGACACGTTGTTTTCATCATCCAGATAGTCTGACAACTCCTTCCCTTTGTAGGACTTGTTCCAGAAGAGGAACCTTGAAAGGGAGTTTTCCAGAGCCGGATTCTTCTTGATGAAGCTCTTGCGGAGTTTTTCCATTTTCTCCGTCTTCATTGCGCAGGCGTGCATGACGGCCCACATGCAGGCAATGATTGCCTGCAATTCCTGATAAGCCGCCTTGTTTGCCGTTCCTACCAGACGGTTATCGGTGACGAAGGCCTGAAACTTCTCCTTGTCATTCGACCTTACGCATGTAAGGAAGCACACCATGAAGGTTTCAGCCACGCACGACGGCAGAGTAATGATGAAGTTATTCCACCTCCGCGCCAATTCGGAGCCGTCGTGTGAGGATACCTTTGCAGGCTTGAACATAACGTCATTGAGCGCTTTGGTAGAGAATTTGGAAGCAGCGAGTTTCGCCACCTTGTTCATTTTCGGCTCGTGAAAGAACACCATCCCGTTGTCCATCTCCTTGAAGTCGTACCGATAGATAGGATGGTTGATTGCAATATGCCCGAAGGCGCTCACAATGTTGAAGAACACGGGAGTTCTTTTCACCTTAGCGGCACGAAGGTCATTGAAGTTAAAGAACCCGTAGGTAGTATCAGGGTCAATTTCAGTATCGGGCTTCCACATGGAAAACGCGATGCCCTTCTTTTCAAACTGCTTCTTCACCTTAGCCGGTGAAGTGTTGGCTACGCAAATAATCATTGCGATATCCTTATTGGTTACAGAAGCTTTTTGAACTCTTGGTCGAGAATAGAGCCAGGGTTATCCAGCTTGGCTACCTCTTTGGCATAAGCCGAGTGTGCCCGTGAAAACGAATTGTTCGACTCCAGGTCATCAATCATATTTATAAGGGCAGAAAACCCCTTTACCTGAAAGATGCCGCTGAGGTTAGCACGCTTTTCTTCTGCATATTCACGAAGGCCTTCAAGCTTGACCATCCGAATAAGCATTTGCTCTACTTCAGCGTCCAATGTGAGGGAATCAGGTATGCGGAAGCAGGGAGGGTACATTTCCCGGTAAGAAAGCCTGTCAGGGACAATAGGAATGCAGCCGCACATGACGCTTTCCTGCATTGCGATACCCCAGGTTTCCTGCGTTGCAAACGACACAGCATACCGGGCAGACCGAAGCAAGTCGTAATACTGCTCCTTTGCAATCTTCGGGTTGTCCGAAGTGCAGACTTCCTTCGTTTGCACGAATGAAAAATGCCGAAGCTCGGGCACCTTAGCGGCTCGTTCTGCAAGAATTTCAAACAAAGCATTTCGCTTTTCAGGGGCAACACGGTGGGGGAAGACTACCAAGTCTTTTTTCACAGCCTGCGGAAATGCAAGTTCCAACTTAGGGGGAGAAAATATGGGAAACCCCGTAACCGAGATAGGGGCCGCAAGGGGATTGGCAAAAACGCCGCTTTGCTGCATAAGGCTCTTGTGAAACTCGGTTGCAACAAAGATGTGGTCGTAAATAGCCATCCAAGACGCTTCTATACCGCGCGCCCAAACACTCATGCCAGAACGGAATGTGAAGTCATGGGTATCCCAGGTGCCAGCATGAAGGCAGGCAGCAATGCGGAAGTTGTACCGCATAGCACTGCGGATATATGCCAGCATTTCAATGCCTGGAAACCACCCGTCATGCAGGAGGAAAACAGTCTGCGGACTGCGCAAAACGCGCTCATCCTGTTTGGATATCCAGTCAATAGCCATCTGCAACTGCTTTGCCTTAAAGGCGTTAGTCTGAATGCAGTCCAGGAATTGGCCGTTTTTGATTGATTCGTAGGATTCGGGCAGAAGAACATCGTAGGTGAGGTCCTTCGGTGTATAATGAGCGTAGGGCTCATCCGAGTTGAAATATTCCAGCGTCCAGTCAAGCCACTGCTTGCTGTACCGCTCTTCCAACGGCTCAATGGGAAGGAGGACGATGTGCATTTATGCCTCCGCTTTACCCGGCCGGTTAACGGGAGTATAAGCCACAATGGCGCCGTTCTCGCCGTCTTCGGAAACTTCCACTTCCACATAGCGGCCAGGGTAAGTAGAGGAGATGTATTCGCACAGTTCCCGGGCAAGGGTTTCGCAGGACTTGTTGTCCACGCAATCAATAGCCTTGGACACCTCGCGCTGGAACAGGAAGAACTCCACTTCGCGGTCATCGTGAGTGACACTGATGGTTGCCTTGAACTTGAACATATGCCGATGGGTATTACGCAAGAAGGCAACCTCTTCCGGCGCATTGGCCCAAGCGTGGTAGCCTTCCACGTCAAACGTAACGTAAATAAAACCTTCTTTCTTGTATTGGATAGGCATGATGAACTCCTTATGTTCTTGTTTCAGTATTAAACGAACCTAGCTACGGGTGCCCAAAAGGGAGTTGGAGTGAACTTCAATCGAGTCCTTGGCAACTTCGCCAGAAAGGAGAACAGCATCCTGCAACTCCTTAACCTCAGCCTGGCGAGCATCTACGGTAGAAGCGGCACTACTTGTGCCAGAGTTGGTCTTATCCTTCACGCCAAAGCGCACGCCAAGACCAGTATCAATGCGGCCACTGGATTCAGAATCAATAGAAATATCCTGTCCGGCAAGAGCTTCCAGGTTTCCGCCAGCACTTATGCCAGCATCACCGTCGCTGCTTAGGCCAAGCATGCCCAGGCATTTCATGAGGAAATCCTTGTCGACCTGCATTGCAATACCGCCCTTGACGTGAACGAAGATATTACCGGGAATGTAAACGTGCAAGTTGCCGGCTTTGTCTACCTGAGTATAAAAGCCTGACTGGTGCATCTTCTCGGTATATCCGCGCTTTTTGTTCTTGCGCGTAAATGTTCCTTTTGCATCGCATTTACCGCTGGTGGCCGGGTAATCTTCGCCAAAGAGGCGAATCATAGAGCTATCAACCGAGGTATCATGGCAGGCTTTGTAGGTGCCGCTACGAAGGTCACCGCCAGTGAGCGTAACTTGTACCGGGGAGTTTACCTCGGGTACTTCATCGAAAGTGCCGTAGTCAGAACGGCTACCAAGGCCAGAAGCTTCCGGGCGAAACCAAGGTGCGGTCTTTGTATCTACGCCCTCGAGCAGGCCCTCAATCTTCACCTGAACCCGGCGTAACTGCAACGGGTCTTGGTTGTTTATCACAATGCCAATGAGGGGTTTTGCCCGCTGGTCAACAGGATGAGTGTTATCGTTAGGGTTGAACATACATCCTCCTAGGATACGGAATCGAGAAGGGCTTTGCAATCACAAATGAAGCAGGCGCCCGACTTTTTATCGTCGGTAGACTTGTAGCAATGGCCGAAGTTCACACCGTGGCCGCAGGCTGCATCAGCGGAAGTAGCGGAATGATAGCTACCACTGTCATATTCATACAGGAATTTCTTCTGTGGCATGTCGATGCCGTCAACGTATGCCTTCAAATAGCCTGGGTTGAGTTCATTGAGGAGAAGGAGAACCTTATGAACGTCAGCCCTTTCCGGTGCCATGCTGTTTTTGAGGGTGATGTATGGGATAAGGTTGAGCCTCGCCCCGTAACGTTCCTCAAACACGGAAGGATACATGGGGTTGTTCAGCAGGAACTGCACCGCAGCATCAGTAAGAATACAGTTTGCAACCATCGGAATTTCAGGGTAGGTAACGCGCAGTTTCTTCAGATTGCTGGTCATGAAGGCAAGTGCGCCGTGATTCGCAAAGCGGTAAGCCACGTCACACGAGGTAGTAAAGCGGATACGACTGCTCAACCCAGCACGTGTAAAGCGGTACAGAAAGTCCAACAGCATGATGTTCATATCATAAAGCAGGTTGGTGTTGACGTAAAGGTGGTCAATGCGGCCTTCCAACATCTGGACGAGAATAACGTCTGCAAGGTCAAAGAAGGCTTTTTCATTCGCAGGCGTAAGGCGGTTATCAAACAACTCACCGCCCATAAGAAGCATGTTAAACTTCTTTTCAGCCGGCATACTTTCCTGACCAACGAGGTGTCCCGTTGTAAGGAAGTCGCGTACCAACTGAATGGAATGCGCCTGCTGTTTGGCATCCAAGAACTTGCCAGGGAAGCGTGCCTTGCGAGCCTTCTGGTGGCAGAACTTGCAGTTGTTGTTGCAGTTGTTCCAGAGAAGGAACTCGTAAATCGGAGGAAGAGTTTCGGTTGCTGTATTCATGGTATAAACCCTTGGTGAAAGTTTTGATTGTAGGGCCAGAATCCGCCCTTATTCTAAGGACAGGATGTGCATATGAATCGCCGTGACAAAAAAGATAAAACCTCAATCTCTGAGGTAGTTGCTGCCCTGGAGAAAGAAGGTACGGAGCGCAAACAAGGAGAAGCCAAGTTGAAGTCCGACCTGGATGACAACATGGCACTGATAAAGTCTATACAAAGTCTGCACAGCCGTTCAAGCAAGCAGATTGATAAAATTGGCTCCCTTATGGGTACCAATACCATAGTGCCAAACCTTCGAACCAGCCCTCTTGGCAAGTTTATATCTGGCGAGATAAAGCGCAATCTTAATGCTTTGAACGCAAGAGGACTTGGTAATGCGGGCATAGGTGGCCGCCCCTTTATGGGAGGGTTAACGCAGCCTGGTATGGGCAGCTTTACCAGCAACCTAAAAACTCTCCTTAAGACCCTGCTTCCTAGCTTTCTTGGGGGCATAGCCGGTGGTGCCGTAGGTGGAGCTATCGGCTCTTCTAGCGGTGGAGCTAGCGGCTCTTCTAGCAGTGGGAGTGGAGGTGGAGGTCTTGGCTATACTCCAGGTGAAAGCCAGAAGTATGAAGACCTTTCTGCTTTCAATGACCGTGGTTCGCGCAACGTAAACCCAGGTAACGTAAAGGGGACCGGCTACCTTGGTCAGGTAGGTCAAGACGAAAAAGGCCATGCCAAGTTCGCTACGAAAGAAGCTGGTGTGGCAGGCATTGTTGACCGGCTATACCGTTATAACCAAGATGCGCAGCCTGGTGACAGGAACCCTGGTCTTGCAGGTAAGAAAACAATCCGCGAGATTATGCAGATTTATGCTCCGGCGTCTGACAATAACAACACCGAGGCATATATAGCCAGCATATCTAAGCGGCTAGGTATTTCCCCTGACCAAAAAATTGACTTCAAACAAAATCCGGAACTCCTAAAGCCCTTCGTGCAGACCATCATGAAGAACGAGTCTCCCGGAGCTAGAGCCTATACAGAAGCGGAGATTAACAAGGGCATTGAAATTGGTTCGGATAGGGCACTTCTAGGAAAGGACGCAGCTTACGAAAAGCATGCTGCCTACTTGCGTCCACAGAATACACCTGGAAGGCGTGCTGCTGAAGCCTTGGTTGCCGGCAAGTCCGGTGACCTTAATGTTGACCTGTTCAACGCTACAAAGGAAGCTGCGGGTACGCGGTATGGATACGGCTCGAAGAACCTAGCGACCGGAGCTATAGATTGTTCCGGATGGGTTCAGAGTGCTATGAAAAAAGCAGGTGCCCCGCAGAATGTAATTGAACAGCTATCAGGGAAGAATGCGGCTGAACAGGTTATAGGAACCGGAAGAAGAAATAACACTTTGCAGGCTACCAATGATGTTTCATCTGGCGGGCTGAAAGAAGGCCAGCTTATTGGTGTACGAAACAACGGTAGCCGAATGGGCGGTATCGGTCACGTCGGCATTGTTGTACGCAATCCAGATACTGGCGAGCTTGGGGTTTCTCATTCTTCATCCAGCAAGGGCGTTATCTGGCAACCTGTTGCTTCTTTCCAGCGGAACTTCGGTAAATACGGATTTCTTACGTCAGACCCGCTTGAAGCCTCTCGCCAGATAAAGAAGGCAGAAGATACAAAGGCAGAAGATGCGAAGCAGGCGTCAGACCTTGCAGCTAATACAACTCAGGCCGCCCCTGAGGTAACCGCGGCACTTACAGGTCAGCCTGTGCAAGAGCCTGCGGAGGCTGGAGCACAGCAGGCAAGCATACCTGGAACTCAGGTTGCAGATGCGTTATCCGCACCGCAGAATGGAACCGAGGGAGTGACGCCTGGTGCAAATACCGCACAGGCAACAGGCCCCTCCTTCCAAGAGTACCTCAAGAACTCTGGTGTTAGGCTTACGCGGGAGGCAGATTACGGCCTTGGTGACAGAGCAAGCACCTACCAGCAGCGGTATCGAGATTACCTTGCAAGCAACAACTTGACTGACCCCGGCCCGGATAATACCGACTCGCCGTTCTTTAAAGAACCGGAGCCTAAGTCCGAGCTAGCAGGCCTTAATCCAAGCCGCAATCGAGCACATACAGGAGCAGGTATTCTGGGCGCTCCTCAGGCAAAGGGCGGCTCTCTCGCTCCTAACGTAGCTCCTGTTAATAAGGCTGCTCCCATTCGTCCGGTAGCTGCAAAAGAACCTGCACCCGTAGCACAGGCCCCTATAATTATTCAGCAGGCTCCACCGCAGAAGGAAGATAAAGGGCAGTCTAGTGGTGCGGGTGGCTCTTTGCCGATGCGCGTAGATAACCTTTCTGTGTTGGCTTTTCAAATAGACCCGCTTACGCCGGTACACTCCTAAGGGGAAACATATATGGATGCGTTGTGGGAAATTCAGAAAATCATGGACTGCGAGAATACCCGTATTACAATAGGCATAAATGATGCCGAGGGTTCACGTCCACTGGTAGGATTTGCTACGGCAGACACCTACTCTTTCTCGACCAGTGCTGCATACACCGAAGTTGCTGATATGTTCGGTGCGGCAGCCAGTAACATTGCAAACAGGCTCATTGAGGCGCTTCCTGGTAGGGTAGGAGCTGGTGTAGCTGCCGCTCTTGGCGTGATAGAAAGCGTCAATGCGATGGCTTCTCTTACAGGTAAGGGAAAGACAGTAGCCGGTTCTGTTAAGAAGTGGGATGGTTCCCAGATGCAGCTCCCTCCACTGCAGCTTCTATTTGTGGCCTTGAAGCCTGAAGATAGACCACAAGATGACATGGCTAAGTTGCTTGCACTAAGCATGCCAGGTAAGCCGTTTGCTGGAACGCAATCGGATAGAGACCTCTTCTTTTGGGCACCTAACGGATACAGCCCAGCTAGGGTGCTGGAGAACATAGTAAATGACGGCTTCGGTTACGGTGGCAATATTCAGGGTACCTGCTCCGTTCGCATAGGTAACTGGTTTGAAGCTCACGGCCTTCTACCTGAAGTATCTTCATTTGAAGCCTCGAAAGAAACCACGAAGCTTGGTAATCCCCTGTATGTTACAGGAACAGTTACCTTTACTACCTACCGTGACCTGAAAGCTGCGGAATACAAGCGCATGTTTCTTGGCATGTCCTAGGAGGGCATATGTTTGCTCCTAATACCTCATTCAATGCAGAACCGGTCTTTGACCTTGGTAAGATACTTGAGTTCAACGAGGGGTTCTACGATATTCTTACTTCGGTATTCGTTGAAAAGCTGCTTCAACTACCGGTAGCCGGGACGTATTCGGTTACTACCGAACGCTTTCGTCCTGACCTTATCTCCTATAAAATTTACGGCAGTGAGCAGTACAAACTTATGCTCATGCTATACAATAACCTAAACTCCTATACCGAGGTAGTTCCTGGTATCACGCTGTCCTACCCCTCATTGTCCTCAATGGAAGCCATTCTTTTTGACACCACGGTGAGGTAGGTATGATTACTCTTGGCATTGAGCACCAGTGGAAGTTGGGGATTGGTCTTATCTACAAAGGGAGCGAGGTAGAGTCGCGCAGACTAAGCGGTATCGCCCCGGCCGATATGCACCAGTTCTACATGATAGAGGAGACAGGGAACAACCTCCCTACGTTCTCCATTGAGTTCTCTGCAACCGAAGCCTGGAAAAGGTATTGGAACGAGAACTCTCACCTGAAACTGTCCATGTCGGCAGGAACTTCTTCAAGGAAGATTATTGATTCCCGCGTTGCCATCCTCGCAAAGGATGTTACTGACGTAGGAAACGGCCGGTTTAGGTACAGCGCACAAGGCGTGTATGTTGGTGACAACAATGCCACAGTAATGTGCCAAACGCCGTATATTCAAACCCTTGGCCCTTGCACCGGTACAGAGTGCCTTGAAGCCTGCGCTAAGAAGTTTTTCAGCAGGGTTACTAACAAAGCAAAGTCCTCCGGTAACCATGCTTGGTATCAAGGGAACCAATCGTATAAGAAGTTTATGGACCATGTGGTACGCCACAGTTACATTGACAAGTCCTTTGTTACTGTCGGTATCACCATGAATGGTGAGTATATCATCATTGACACCGCCAAAGAGTGCAGTGGCAAGGAAACCTGGGTAGTAGGTGGTTCTGGTTCAACGGGCATACCCTTAATTTCTGTCCCTACTGTAAAGTCACGCTCAGGTGCTCTCAATACCTTTGGCGGGTATGGTCTGGACTTACCTATTGTATCTGCCGAGCACGGTATCCGCACGAACTATTCTGTTGATATTGACCTTGGACTTACAGGTAAGAGGCCGCCTGAAACAGGAAACGTGCAACGCCGTACTTTGGCCCCGGTGTATTTCTCTGGTAGCAATGAAGATGCTGGATTCTGCAAAGCGGAAGTAAACTATGACTACGGTCAAATGCTTTTGTCCATGGAAGTATTTGAAATAACCACAAGTGCTATGGATAAAGATGTGAAAGTGTGTGATGTGGTGAAAGTCCACGATACCTCTTCCACTAGCAGCAGAATGAACCAAGATTCCTCAGGCAAGTATCTCATTGGTAAAGTGGTTCGTGGCATTTCCGATGGCATGGCAAAAATGTCTTTTCAAGCAACACGCGATAGTGGCATGCAGCAGTAAAGCTTTGTTTGGAAACAGCGGGTACGCCAAAGCCCCATCTCTCGCCAGGATGTTTCCAAGCCCTACTCCCTCCCCTGGGTCACCCCCGCTGCGCTTGCCGGACACTTGCGTAGCGGGGGTTTTTTATTTTCTGCATATGCAGGAGGAATTATGGGAACAAGAGTTTCTATACCAACAACTACTACAACGCCAGGTCTTTCTGGTAGCCCAGTAGCTGATACATACCTAAGAGGTCTACAGCCCATGCAGGGTTCCGTTGATTCTCTGGGAATGCTTGGTGGTCTAGCGCAGACTTCCTTGCAGAATGCCCGGACTGGAGTGGATACGCTTACACGAAGTCCACTTAGTGACGTTGAGACCTCTCTCAACTCGAATAACAGCCTGCTGGGCAGCGGTCTTGGAACAGCGGTGCGGTACGGGCCGGCAAGAACAAGCCAGAGAATGTCAGGTCTAGCTGGTTCAATAACAGGTATTTCTTCCAACTATACGCAGGCATTCGAGGCGGCTAAGGGTGCTGTATCAGGAACAAACGGCGTCATAGCCCTCGCCCTTATGGCCGCATGTATTCTTATAGCAGCCCTCCTTCAGGGCTGCATAGCAAAGTTGGCAGCGTCTGCCTTGCGTATGCAGCGAACCATGCTGGCAAAGATTGATAGCATCCGAAGGCAGACAGTAGAGCTTGTGCAAAGAGCGGTAAGTGCAGCAATGGAAGTCCTACCTGACTGCCCTCAGAATGTGAAGGATGTAATAAAAGAACTCCGCTCCATCCTCGGAAAGTCTTCTACCATTGTTGCCGCCGTAAACAAGATTCTGCGCGACGTAGCGGCATGCGCGGCTATCGGTGTAGTGGGAGCTAGCCTACTGTCCAATTCGTCAGGCTCTAGTTCCTCCAGTTCTTCCCAAACAAGTTCCCCTGGCGCCATTTCAAGGGTCACTACCAATAGCAGAAAGCTAGCCAAGCATGACATGGTGACTTTAAAGAGGGAATACGGTACTGCAATAAATGAGTCCAAGGATAGCATAGCAGCTAACCGTGGATTCTACGCCGAAGGAAACTACCTAAGGGTGGAAGTTCTTGAGCGCATACAGGCAGCACTGGCTTCCGCAGAGCAGGCAAGGCTGGAAGTAATTGCTCTTATTCAGGACAGTATTGACCACGATAGCAGTAGCACTCCTGACGACATTCGGTATAGAGAGGCACTTGAACGGGTGCTGGAGCTCCTGAACAAGATTATTGCTGACCTGGATATAGCCGAAGCCTCTCTTCTGGATACTACACTGGAGACCATCGAGGGTATGACTGTTGTTGCAAATACTGCCCTCACCGAACTCCAGACTAACCTTGAGAAGGAAACGGATACAATAACCGAATCCGTTGATGAAATTTTTGCAGGTCTCGAAACCGTTGCAGCCGAATTTGAATCTCCGTCCGTACAGGATAAGTTGGCTACGGCTTGTGCAGAAACGCAGTTTAGGACGATTCTTGACGAGGAATAGAAAAGACGTGTATTGACACGCATTGCTGAAAATAGCCCAAAAAGAAGCGCCTACAGATACTCCCGTGACACCACAGGGTACTTGTAGGCGCTTCTTTTACCACAACTTCCGAGCCGAAGCTCAATTCACCTAAGTAGGCAAGTAGGGCTTTAACTCACCCTTTTCCCACTTTCCTTTTACCACAACGTCGATAATACTAGGCTCCCTGCCGCAACCAGAAGTGCTTTGCAGGTCATCAAGGTCACTATCGGTAACGCTAGGTGTTTTGCTGTAAATGATATCCTTGATAACCTGTTGCCTCATATACACGTCAACCCAGGCAACCGTGACGTGTATCTCGTACATCCCTTCTTTTGTACCCTCTTTTGGCATACCACCAATACCTCCGTTCATACCAGCCACAGCACTCGCATAGAAAACAATGACCCATGTTTATAAGTGAGCCACCACATTCTTGGCAAGCATACATGATGGATTACGCCTCTACCCGGGAACACAGAAAGTCAAAGGTTTCCATATACCCAAGCTCCTGGAGCATCAGCCAACGGAATCGCGTGAATACCGACTTCATGCTTTCATCGGTCTGGGTAAGATGGAAGATAGACTGCTGCGTTGCAACACCCAGGCCCCGGTCTCGGGACTTGGAAAGTTCCAGGACACATATAAGGGCATAGGTGTCCTTCTGGTCATTCCTAGACAAAATTGTATTGAGGGTGTCGATGTTGTCCTGAATAGTGGGGTAGTATTCCAGGTGGCAAGCAATCTTGCTAAGGAATTCCTTTACGAGATTGTTCCTTTCCTCAAACAGTGCCTGCAAGGACTTGAAAGCCTTGGAAACGTATTCCAGGGCCACGTTGCTGTGGGTATAGTTTGCAAAGGCCGTTTCTGTCCTACCACTTATATCCTGAAATGCCCCTACGTAGTCAACGGCATCCGAGTAGGCCTTGGTATCAAGGGCAACGGAAGTGCGGAGTTCTTCAAACGGAGCCATAGCGGCTACTATGCCATCCACTCCATACCGGGCACAGAACTTGGGGTAGACTTCGGAAGCCCGCTGCCGACGATTGAGGTAGATGCCAAGGTCATCAAGAAGGGTTTTTGTATAGACTATGGAATTGGAGTTCAGGCCGCCGGTAAGTTCTGCGGTCATCGTAGTACCTCCAACTTTGCATTAACGGCTTCCGCGCACAGGGCTTCAATCTCGTTGGGTTCGAGGCCCTTTACCGAAAAGGAGAAGCAGCGCAGGTTTTCCTGAATGCACATATTCATGGGAATATGGACGTAGTGGAACTTGCCGTCGGTAAACTTCAAGCGCGCCGGAATAATGTCAATGACGCGCCTGGCAAATACATCGTAGAGGACAACATCCTTGTCGTCCGAGGTAACAGGCACTGCGTTCACCTTGAAGGAATCCGCAGTGAACTTCATATGGCAATGAGGGCACTGATACACAGGGAGACCCGTCTTAGGGTGGTTCTCGCCTGTAAGGTAGTCGCTCCAAGAACCGCGCAGAGGCTTATTGCAGCCGACTTTAGGGCAGTGAACAAACTTTTTCAGGTCCATCGTAGGCTCCTTATCAATTGCTCCACAGACTCCGCATCGGTGTCCTGCAAAGCGAACGCTGCAAAGTCAAGAGTGCTAAAGGTTGATTTGTAGGACTTCAGTACCTCAGCAAGGGAATACTCATGTACTTCCATTGTATTGAGAACTTGGAGCATTCTGTCGGTAAATTTCTTACCTTCATTCTGCTTTGTAAACTCCGTCCAGTGCAGGCGAGGGTCTACGGGGCCTGCGCTAACAACGCGAGAACACCAAGTTCCTTCAAAAGGAGAAATATCACGGCTTGGCCGGTGCTCCAACCCCTTAAGTGCATAAGCTATTCTGGAAGCTTTTATGGAAAGCGCTACCGTCATTTTGTAGGACTTCCCGTAGAGGCTGGCCAGAATGTCCGACGGGCTCTTCCCGTAGATACTGCCATGCAAAGGAAGGCAGCAGTAGTCAAGAGTCGGAACGTAGTTGTAGCATCGGGTATTAGGGCAAGGTCCTTCAAGATGCAAGCTTGACTTAGAGGGGCAGGATGGCATATGCAAGCTCCCTAATCCAAGGACTTGTAGTGCTTGAGGCTGATGGAGAAGCTGTCGTTGAACACCTCTTCGGTGATGCCTGCTGCAATAACCTGCGCCTTGCGCGCCTGAATCTCTTCTTCCTGCATGCCGGTGAAAGTAATGTAGAACGGAAGACCGCTTGCATGAAGAGCCTTGAGATTGGCAAGTTGCAGACGCGAAAGAGGCGCACCGGGCTTGAATGAAACCGCATGAAGCTGGCCGGAGTTGCAGGGAGTATAATAGCCGTGGCTAGCACCGCGTTCCTGATACTCTTTGTACAGGCCAGCCAGGCATTCAAGAACGTGGATATTGTACAGCCCTTCGTCCAGCAGAAAGTCGCTGTGAAATACAAGGTCGGCTTTGAGGGTTTCGTGATACAGGGCAGGCCAGGAGTTGAGGTACAGTGCAGGGGCACCTCCCATAAGATGTAGTACCTGAATCTGTGGTTGGGCGTCCTGAATAGTGCCTGTTCGTGCGTCGTACACGGAGACCGCGGCCCGGCGCTTTTCATTGACGTAATGCACGAGGTTTACAATCTCGCGAGCCTTAAGCTGGACAGCATCACCCCAAACGCCGTCTATAGTGATGTAGCACCAAGGGCATTCGTGGGTGCAGCCATAAAGCTGGGCAATGAAGTGGTCAGGGCCAGTATCAATGCCAAAGCGCGCAAGGAAAATGTCACGAAACTGGTCATATCCGCCGCCAGCCTTATCAATGCGGCAAGTGCGGGCAAGAGGTACGCCGTTGACGAAAACCCGGTCTTCTTCACGGACGTCGCGGAGTTGCTTCTCGCAGAGAGGAACGATAGGGAAAAGAACGTCTTTCATACAGCCTCCGAGGGCGGTTAGTACAGTTCAGGATTTTCAAAAACGGCGCGCTCTGCCGCTTTGTCTTTTTCCAGGGCGCGCTTGTTGCTGTAACCGTCAGGGTAGCGTATTTGCAGCTTCTTCCGGTTCAAGTCGCGGATGGTAATGTCGTTGATTGCATCGCAGCAGAGTTCCCTGCGCAGATGGTCAAGGAGCAAGTCCCAATAGTATGTAAAATCACCGAGTTCTTCCAGGAGAGAAGGGATGTCCATCGGGATTCCGTAGAACACCTTCTTCTGGATAATGTCGATAATTTCCGAAAGCTCCGTTGTCATGCCCATAGAAGTCATGGTCAAAGTGACATTACTTTGCGGGTTATCGAACGTGAGGGCAATCATCCGTTCTGTAACATTACCTGTGCGCTTACACGCAGTAACATGGCGCTCCATGTATTCCCTGAAAGTAAGGCCTGCAGGCATGCCGCTCACGTTGGTATCTGTACTTGCAGGTTCTTCAACGCCAGGGCAGGAAGCAAGTCCTTCTTCTTTAGGATCCATCGTCTACTCCTCAGGAACATCCAAGAACACGTCATTCTTGGAGCTAATATCATCAAGACCAGGACCTACTTGCATACGAACGCGGCCCTTTTCACGGCGCACCCTTGTTTTGTCCTGGTTCTTCTTTGTCGTTGTGACTTCATCGTCCTCGATTTCATCGTCTTTGCGTTTTTTCTTCTTTTTCTTTTTGTACTTTTCGTCCCCTATTCCTTCATCACCGATACCTAAAGCGTCCTCATCCATATCACCAAAATAGGAGCATGCAAGGTCGGCCTTGAGGGGGAAGGACATTGGTACCTGGCTTCTGGCCTTTCGCTGCTTTATAAGCACTTGACCAGACTCTCTGTTCTCTTCCACGTCACCAGAGATTGCCCATGAGTTGGAAGCATGCTCCAACACGGCCTTACAGTATCGAATACTTTCGGTAGAATCATCCATCTGGGCAAGCCACATGACATAGGTAAGATTACGGGCTGACCAGCGTTTCGCATAGGCTGCCCCCTTATCCAGAGCCTTCCATTCTTCATCCTTGCCAGAAGACAGAAGCTTAGGGTAGTCCAAGCAAACAATGTCGTACCCATGGGGCTGAAGGAAGTCAAGCACATCCTGCACTGTGTCGCCCTGCTCCGGCACATAAAAGTCAAAGCAGGCATCACCTTGCAGTTGTATGTCCTTGAGATACTGGTCAGTGACTTTGAATATCTTGCGGAAGGACTTCTTGAAGTCCTGCATCAGTTCGGCAAGAGGCTGCATTAGAAGCCGTGAACCAACCTTAAGCAGCATTTCGTCAATCGACATTTCCAACGGAACAAAGCATACCCTAGCCCCTGCACGGGCACCATTCATGCAAATGTTCAAAGCCAAGGAGGACTTACCAGCGCCTGTCTTTCCAAGGATAACAAACAGCGCCGAGCTAGGGATACCTACGTTGACATTGTCGAATGCTTTAAAGCCTGTCGGTATAAAAAACCGATTTTGCAGGTTCTTGTAGGCCTTCTTAAGGTAAGTCTTTGCAGACTTCCTGTCAAGGGAAACATGCTCACCTTTGGTGTTATTGAAGTCGCTTACGGTAGCAGTCGTGCCCTGGATAATCCTTGTTATAGCCTCTAGACCTTCCGGCGTAAGGTTATCGTCATCGAGGGCACTTGAAACCTTGTTGTGCATGTTTATGAGGGCTACATGCTGCGAGTCAAACCGCATACGCGCGGTAAGACCGCTGTAGTCCTGCTCTGTTACCGGAATGCGGAGAGTTACATCGTCCTTCTCGTTGTTCTTTCTTTTTATTTCCTTTGTACGAAGGTACTTAGAATCCTCAGGCGGAAGGGAGGGGTTCGACATGAGGGATTTCCACGAGGGGAACTTCCCTGTTTCAGCAAACTCCTTCTTTAGGACAACGAAGGCCTTCCTGTATCTGGGAGACACGAACCACTTCTTTCGGATTTCAGGCAGAATCTTTCTGCTGATTTCCTTATTTCGAGGAGCAGTTAGGGCCCGTATCAGGTTGTGCTGGGCCCATTCTCTTAATGGATTCATACCTGCTTGCCGCCTTTCTTCAAGACATTAAGGGTAGACAACGTGCTAGACCAGTTCATGGTAAGAACAGGTACAGCGCAGTCCACGTCAACGGATGACCTCACCTGAACAGCAGGAGGTAACTTCTCTCTTGTCCCTTCTATATGCAGAGCAATATGAACCGGAATGCGCAGAAACGTATCCGTGTATTCAAGTCCCTGCATTCCACCAACGATAATGACCTTGAGAGCGCGAGGATGCTTGTCAATCAAGTCCATAATCTGATAAGACTGGTCTTTAGACGGCAGCACCGAGCGGATGAACATAAAGGACATATCTCGGTTGTATTCGTTCACGCGCTGCGAGGGCGTAAACCATTTCCAATCGGAGTTAGGGAACAAGTTCACCCAGCGCCAGTTGAGGAGAGCAGCTGCCTGTATTGCGAGGTAGTTCGTAATCTCGGAAGAGATAACGATAGTAGCCTCTGGTATATTTGCCAGATTGAGCAGCCGCTCCCAAGTTTTTACCTGTAACGAGGGCCGTATTACGGCCATCTCCTCGCGGGGAATAATTCCGGACAGCTTGCGCAGTCTTTCAATCTTGCCAAACTGGTAAAAGTCCACGGCCTCTGACGGGCGAAACCGAGGATACGCATAGTAGGGCACATACTGCGCCTTCAGTAACTTGCAAAAAGCAAGACGCTTTACAGCCATGACGTGCTACTCCTTTTCGGAGGTGTCGTTCTCTGGAGGAGAAGCAAGGCCGCGGGGACAGTGCTTTTCATGGTCATTTACAAAGCGACCGCATACCCTGCAGCGTTCCATGTTTACTTCGGCCGGGTTCGGCTTAGGCTTTTCAAAAACGCTGATGCGAGCCCTGGGTATACCAAAGCCTTCAGGAATACCATACTGATTGGCCATAACTGGCTCCTTGTAGTTATAGTTCAACTGTTACGTCTACACCCATTATGGTGCACAAGTCAGTGATAACTTCCCCGGCCTCCTCATAACGGATAAGGTCAAGGCCATTGAAAGACCAGGGTTTTGTTTTTTCAAGGGACTCAATATAGTCCTTAGAGTTATCTGACCTGCAGGACGAAACCGCTTTTTCTGTACAAACAACGGTCTCACCCTTTGCCACCATTATAAGACCAGCAGGCTTAGATATTCCCCTGCTGACGACAGAGTATATATCCCAAAATTTACTCTCAAAAATAGGCCTGTGCTGGGTATTATGGCAGTTGGAAAACTTAAAAACGAAAGATTTTTCAGGCCCTACCAGAACGTCCGTAAACATGAAATTCGGATATTCATTCCAGGTAAGGCAGACATCCTCAAGGGTATAGTTGCTCATGCCGCGTCCTGCCTTATGTTATTCCGTATTCGTATCTATATATTTTAATCGTGGGTGGTAGGGTAAAAGCCCGCCCCTGTGTTATTAGAAGCGGGCTTTCTGGCTAGTGGGATTCCTCAAGAATCTCAGGTTTTCTGTAAGCCCGTGCTTCCTTGAGAATCTGGATGGCTTGTTTCTGCGTGTATACCTTACCGCGGCAAGCAGGGTTCTGCCTGTCGTTTTCAGGGCAGTACCCCAGCTGAAGGCACTGGGCGCCTGCATTTGCAAACAAGTCCGGGGCAGCTTCTTTTGCGAGAGAAAGCATGGAAGTAGCCATATGGCGAATTTCATGCTGCGCATTAAGGCAGCAGCGAATGCCAAACCAATCAAGCAAGGCATGTGCATTCATGCCAATGATGGCTTTGAACTCGGTAGCCTGAGGCTTGAGGTAACGAAGGTCCTGTTCAGGGAGCCCGGCTTCCAAGCCAGCTTCGTACCATTGCCTGGATACATCGGCGAGGTCACGGCCGCTAAGTGCAGCCATGTGCCCGTCCGGCAGCGTTACATTGGCTGTAAACTCGGCAGCTTCACGGGGATAGACCACGCTGTAGCTGCGCTTGCCGCCGAGTTCAGCCCTGCCCGACTTTATGAGGTAGGAGGCAAGGCGTTTGCGCACCAATTGAACTTCGGTAACGCGAGAATAGCCTTCCACCCCGAACAGGAAGAAGTCAAACTCCAAAGCAGCGCGGTGTCCGGAATCAAGGATATTCTGGACAATCTGGCGGCTGTAAGGAGAGGAGACAATTTCTTCCAGGTTGCGCTCGCTCTGCACAAAACGTGCAGCAATGTCAGTGAATATCTTGCCTCCGCCAGCAATGAGGACTACCTTGCCCCCGCCTGTATATTTTTCTGTAAGCATACTCCCTCCCTGGGAAGTTATTCTTTTATGGGACGCAAACTCGCATAAGCCAGCAGGGCAACCACAACAATAAGGAACGCGAATTTACGCATTGCTTGCCTCGCCCACAACGGGCAGGTTTTTGTGTATTTGCAAACCGAGGAAAACATGGAGGTCAAATATCTTGAACCCTAAGCGTTGCGCAAGGTCGTTTTCAACGGAGGCGCCGCGGGAGTTTTCCCAGCCTGGCAGGCGAACAAGAATGTGACAGCGCATAAGCTGAATGATAGCCAAGCGCATGTACCCTTCCCAGGACTTGCATTCAGGCTCAGGGTTATCAGCCGGATTTTCAACCTGGTAACCCATGTTGCGGAGATGCCGCGCAGCACGGTTGAATGCAGGGTAATTCATCTCAGGAAGGCCTGCCATAGGACCAGATATGTAGACTACTTCATCCATGTTGTCCTCTCTTTCCTAATGTAGATGGTGATGGATATAGATAGGGACGCACCCCTCATTCAACTCTTCTTCCGGGCGGCACCTGCAATTGGGAATAAGTCCATGTAATGGAGAAAGCCATCCACCAGAGTCACAAGGAGCAATGTGAACGGCAACCTTGTTTCCTTCATCATCCCGCACTTTAAACACGGCCCACATGCCAGTCCTCACTGCTTGATATACCACTAAGAAGCAACTCCTGCTCAGGGCAGGGTGCTGCAAAGTAATCCCTCAAAGAAATTTCCATACTACCTCCCCTTAGGCTAACTATGTATGAGTTTCAGTGCTGCCCGGTACTTTCTCGCCATTCTAAGCATTCGGGTTCCAGCAAATTGAGCACGATGCCTCGCCTTTTCTGCTGACCTTGCCAAGTTGGTGATGCGCTCCGCTAAAAGGCGCTCTGTTGCATCCTCACTCTCTGACATTGCCTGCATTGTGTGAATTATGTATTCCAGGTCACTCATGTTGCCTTTGCCTTCTTTTTCTTCTTCGCCTTAACCTCAGTAAACTTGTATTCTTCCATCTGCTTCAACGTGGCCTTAAGGGAGAAGTCCGACCACTTGCAGTCATCCGAAAGAATGTCTATAAGCGGTTTCTTCTTCCCTTCGCACTTGGTGCGGATACGCGAGAACAGCTGGTAGCGGTTTTCGTTGTTGAAGGAGTATGTCCCTGCGTTAAGGACAAGATTGCTCATGTGTGGCGCGTCAAAGCCTACGTTAATCATGGACTCCACGGCAACAACCACATCGTAGTAGCCGTCGCGTATCTTCTGCGCGGTTTCCTCACGAGCCTTGCCCTTTACAAAGGCAGCGGAGAACTCACAGACGCGGGCATTCCTGTAACCTTCCTTCTTCATGCGGGCACGAATCAGCTTGGCTACCTCTTTTACATGAGCAACACCCTTGAGGGGAATGAGGACTTGGTGGCCCTTATCCACGTTGCGCACTGCCCGTTTTGCAATGATGCCGTTGCGCTCCTCATCCTTCTGCATTGCTGCTTGCAGGTACTGGAATCGCCGGCGATGCGCAACCTTATCGTAGTCAGGGAAGATAACACCAGTCTTGACCACTTTGTAGTCGCAACTAAGCATTTCGACACCGCCCTCTGCTGTGACAGGGCCGAAGGTGTTGTATATGAGGAAGGACGCTTTGTCCTTGCGGTTAGGCGTTGCAGTGATGCCCAGGCGATACATGGCATGAAAGGCATTGACAGTTCGATTGAATCCCTTTGCACCGCATCGGTGGGCTTCATCAACAATGACAAGGCCAGGGACTTTGCGTAGGGCCTTGAGCCTTTTTCTGCCATGCTTTTGCAGGAAGTGCTGGTATGTAAAGAGGCTAACAGCGATTTTCTTCGCTTCTTCTTCGGTAGGATTGATTTTGATTTGGTCAGGTGTTATGTTGGTGAACTTCAACCAGTTGGAAAGAAACTGCTCAAGGAGTTCCTTCTGGTGAGCAAGAACGAAAGTGCGCTGCCCTAGTTCCGCCGCAACAACACCAGCCATGCGCGTTTTGCCAAAGCGGGCCGCTGCAACCAGGATACCGTAGCCCTTCTTTATGTAAGAACGGGCTAGTTTGTTCTGGCTTTCGCTGCGGGAGTCGCCGGACTCGGTTACAGAGAACCGCGTTTTCAAGGGAGCAAGCACTCGGTCATCCTGCAATTCAATGCCCTTGTTGTGTTTCTTTACAAGAGCAATGACCTTCTTCACCTTATCAAGGTCACCCCGATAGAAAGAAGCGTATTCCTCATTGCGGAAAGCGCAAACAAACTTCCGCTTTGCCATAGGGCAGGACTTGCACATTTCATCGGCAGCCTGGTTGCCCTCTTCATCTTGCATATTCTCCCAGTTGGTACAGTGCCTATTATTCTGTATGAGGTCACAATAGGTGCTAGGAGAAACGTACACCTTCTTGAACCACTTCACTATGCTTTTCCGCGTATCGCCAGGGACGCGCTTCCAGGCCTTCAGCGGCACATACAATCGGTCGCTTATGATGATGTTCGCTTCTCCCTTTCCCATTATGCACCTCGTTTCTTCGGGTCAATGCGAGTCCAGACGTTCTTCTTCTTTTTCCAACCCCATTCGTTTTCACGCACGGAACGCAGATGCCGCTTCACTTCCTTGGGTGTAATGAAGCCTCGCACACGCTCGGCATAATACAGACCCATCGTGTAGGCGTCAACGATGTGGGGCGGAACAGTTGGGTTGTCCACATAGGTATAGTGCTTTTCGCTGTGGTTCTTCCAGCTACTTGCGGGCACCATGGTTAAAGACAGGTAAGGAACAGCCGCCATTATATAGCCAATAACGATATTGATACGTTCCACCTGATTCCCACGCCGCATACCGCGAGGCATATATCGTTCCATGATGAACTCCTGGTTAGGGGAGGCGGAAAGAATCTGCACGAGCGGCTTCATGTTTTCATGGAATGAGGCAATGTCCGCAGTAGTTTTAACGTCATCCAGGGTCTTTGTAACAAGGCCCCAGTCAGTTAACTTCCCCTCGCAGGTCAATATGCACCAGCCCAGGTTGTCCACACCAGGGTCAACTGCGATTATACGCCCAGGAAGGTCTTCTGCTTCTTTGGCTTTCTTTGCCACGGTAATTTTCCTTATTAAATGGTTAATCATCCTCGAGGTCGAGGTCACTTACACATATATTTCGTGCTTGAAACCGTCTTCAAATTCAATCACAATGCTATTCACTGGCATAGCCTTGTGGCCTGCATAGCCGGTGTTGAACTTGTTGGCGTAGCCCTTGCCTAAACCCTTTTTAACATAGCCAAGAGTAACATGAGGGTTGTACTCATATTCGCTGCCCTTGTAGTTGAAGCGTTTCTGGAAGGCGGCGTGAAGTGCATTCAGCCCACCGGCTACGGCTGTCACCACAAGGCAGTCCCAGTTGGGGTTTTCAAACACTTCGCACTTATTAGGCACGAACACCAGTTCTTCATTGTCTGCAATAAAGCACTGCAGGAAGTCCACAATCTCAGGAAGAGATTCCTTCGTTACGTCGGTACCATTAGGATTGGTAAGACCGTAGTACATGGTGCAGTGGCTATCCCATTCAACTCCCTCCTTGCACCAGTCAGGTACAATAGGAGATACATCTTCCCTGCGGATAGCCTTGCGCAGAACGTGCAAAAGAGGCGAGTTAATCGGTGTGTACAAAAACCGGCCATGTTAGTTCTCCCTTATTTTAAGTCTACGGTGTAGGTATTTTCACCCATTTCAATGCCCAGGTTTACCGGGTACATATCCGCAGGGCTAACAGAAATACCATTCAGCATAAGCTTCTCCTTTTAAAGGTCTATTCCTAGCTCTTCCAGAACCCGCCTAGTCTTAGGATTCTGCTTCACTAAGCAACGGAATAGGTCATCATATAGGAACTTCTTCCCTTTCTTCTCCGCCTTGGCACTATAGTGCTGCTTTAGCATAATAAGGGCTTCTTTCAGTTCGGTACTAACACTTATGTTTATCCAGGCCCTACCACCCTTCGTTTCCTTCTTCTCCAGATTCAAAGCCTTCTTTGTCTTCTTTCTAAGGTCTTCCTCAGCCCGCTTAACCGCTACCCAGGCTTCTTTGCTTGTCTTAGGAACATTGCGTTCTTTAGCAGACATACTGCGTTCTTTAGCAGACATATAGGTTACTCCGTACATCATAAGGATTCAGGTACACAATATGTATTCTCTCGCATAGCATTGAACGTCTAGTACCACACAGAATCCTAACATAGAGGATTTACCACACAGATTCCTTAGGTAGAGGAAAAGGTGCAGAACACAGCAATATCCGCCATGTATCTACACCTTGTTTCCTGGTCTTTTTTCTCTGGATTTTTGAATGTTCTCCCGTTCGTCTCGGAAGCTCTCTGCTTACGCAATAAGTAAGTGATACTATGCTTTGCTCGTTCGCACGCTCCGTTATCACTTACATTGCTATCGCAAGTTCGTTTCACTCATAACGCTACGAAAGCTAACTCTCTTCTTTCGCTCTTTTCTTCGCTTAAACGTATTTCGAGGTAGTTACCAGGTAGACTATGTAAGAAGCATAAAGCATACAACGATTAAGTATCTGGATACGCGCATACGGTAAGGCAGAGATTTGTCTATCGGACTAGGTGTCCACTGCATTACACAGGACATATTGAATGACCATTGAATGACCATTAAGAACACTACTAACACGACTAAGGAGGCTTTATGTTGCCCGGTATCTTCAATCAGGTTGCCCTGGATTGGAACTCAGGGAATAACTACTACATTCCCACAATCAAACGGCATAAGGACAAGATATACGTCTGGATTGCTGCAAGTGGCCCACAGCTTGGCGGGCCTAGGGAACCCGGCCTTTCTCCCAATCACTGGCAGGTTATTGATACTTGCATCGTTCCCCACACGGTTCTTCACGAAGAGGAGAACTGGGACGAAATGAAGATGGATGGCAAGTTCCTGATGCAGTCTATTCAGGGGGTATCCGTTAACCCTCCGCAGGACGTTACTGCCTACTGGTGGCTGGATGTGTCTACGGTAATGCTCGACGACTCCCTGCAGGTGTTGCAGAGTGCCCGCATGCACAACACCGACATAGGTGGCGTAGCACAAGTGCTTAGCCGCTGCTTCAACGGCACAGTTTGGGGCCCTTGGTCTTACAACCACTCGCAGTACGCTAGCTAGGCGGTATTTATATGGAAAGAACAGTGTATTTGGGACAGGAAGTTACGGCATCTGCCTTCTTCCTCGACAAGTTCAATGCACCGCTTGAAACCAGCAACCCAACCCTGTATCCCAGCTACCAGGTCCTTGACCCTATGGGCGACTTGGTGGTTGCTGGAGTTGGCTCTTTCAACGACCGAACAATGGGCTATGATGCCACATTCACCATACCTGAAACCGCAATGCTCTCCACGGATGTAGGCCACTACTCTATATCGTGGGATTTCCTGGCTACTAACGGCAAGGAGCATGCTTTTCGGGAAACCTTCGATGTTGTGCATCCAACCTATGACCTTACACAGGCAAGGGAACAGCAAAAGCTGGTTCTGGCCCTAACCTCTATTGAGCTTTCAATACCCCTGCCCCGACGGGTTATGGATGTAGAGCTTCAGGTGTTTAACTCCACAGGTACCAAGGTATTTTCTGCGGTGCCGGAGCAGAAAGGCCTGTATTCGGACTATTACATTTACAGTACCACAATACCTGAGGGTACGTTTGTGTCAGGTTCGGACTACATGGCCGTATGGGTTATGAAGGATAGCGGTAATACCTGTGTATTTACCCAGGTTATCCGTTGCGCGTCCCTGTGGGATATGCAGAAAATCTCTGATTTGCGCATGTACCTGGATAAAGTAGCCAAGGCTGTTGACATATACCAAGGCTACCGGGATTCAGAACTGTACTTCTATCTCCAACAGGGGGCGGAATACATAAATGGCCTGAAGATTCCTACTGACTGGACGCTCCAAAGCTACCAAACAATGTATCAGCTTAAAGGGTGCCAGTATTGGCTCCTTGAGGCTGCAAAGTGGGCTGCCCTCAGGGCGCAGTATCTTGCTGAAGGGGATAGCTCATTCGACTTTTCGGGCCAACCGGTATCTCTGTCCTCAGACAGAAGCCAGTTCATTGAAAGCGAATTGGGCAGAATCAAGGACGGCTTGGATAACCAGCTTGTTGCTGTAAAGAATCAAATCCTCAAGAATATGCGCCCTGTTGGCCACCTTGGGCTCTCTTGGCCTTCCACTTCCTGGAGATATCCATACATGGACGGTATGCAAATTGCCGGCGTTCCTCTTCACCGAGTACCTGCTCTGCGCATCTAGGATACGTTAAATATAGCGTATCGGGTAGGTTTTCGTTCAAATGAGATTTGTTCAACGAAGCCCGCATTTGGGCTAAACCTTTAGGAGACGGTTACAATGACACCCCAGGAAATCAAAGCACTTCCCTTGGAACAGAAGATTGAGGTTTTCCGCAAGCTCCTTACCAACGGCTATCTTGCCGAAGGCAATGACTGCAACGAAGTGGACATTCTCAACGTGTACCGCTTGGTGAACTCCTACAACGTCTTTGACGAGGATTTCTTCAAGCAGGAAAACTGTTACTTCAATGAAATTTCCGAATTCATTGACGTGAAGTCGGCCCTGCAGACCGAACTCCATGAATTTATCTTGGAACTGGTCAAGTGGTACCTTTCCATCCTTACTTCCTGCGACATTCCCCTCACCATTGAGCAGGATGATTCCAAGGTCTCCATTCCAACCATGTTCTACGGCATCTTCCTTCTCGGCACGGCGCCCCTCATGTCCTCGCTCATGGGCAAGGTCGATATGTCCCGCATCGACATGACGAACCTGTACAAGGTCAAGGAAGGCTTCTCTGTGCTTTCGCGTATTCTCGGCAACCATGCCCTGGTCGGCGCCTTTCTCGAAAAGCTGTAAAAACGGCTTTGGCCTCTGAAAACAAAACGTGCGGGGCTTCTTTCTAGGAGAAGTCCCGTTACTACATGGAGATTGAGCTTATGGCTATTTTACCCGGTGCAGTTATTACGTTTGGACAGGTTGTTAATGAGGCTTTTGAAACCCTCAAGACCTCTATCGACAACCTTGACGTTTACAAAGGCAATATCACAGACCCCAGCTTCACTGGCCGTACCGTTACGGTTACTGGCCAGTTGAAGGCTGCCGCTGCCAGGTTGGACATTAACTTCTCTGGCCGCCCACCCATCGTTACCACAGCGGCATTCACTGCGGCATGGAACACCTTCATCAATGAAAACGGGTTTGCGTCCAAGATGGACAACCTTATCACTCTGAAGGGTCTGATTCACTTCCTTACATGCCTGGCCACCTACACTTCGGTGCGCTTTGTGGTGGTTACAAACCCCACGAATGGCCTCACTTCGCGCTGCTTTGTGAACAATCCCCTTCCTGCAATCACGGAGCCGTCGGAACTTGAGCCCATCAAGGCTTCTGACATTACCGGCATGTTGGCTGCTTTGAAGGACGGCATCGACGCATACAAAGCCGCCCCCTGCTCTGTCAGTTGGGGCGCGATGGCAGTTACTTGCTCGTCTTGCTCGTCCAGCTCGTCCAGCTCCTCGTGCTCCTCGAGTTCTTCCAGTTCCTGCTCTTCCAGTTCTTCAAGCTCCTGCTCCTACATCGCCTGGTATAATCTTGTAGCATAGACCGAGGGGAATATGAAAAAGGACAAGGAAATCATCCAGTTTGAGTTCTGGAATGAATGCAGAGAGAACAGGTGCGCATTCTGCTCCCTAGCCTATACGGCTAATGGCGACAATACCTGCGACCCTGAGCGGTTCCGCTCACCCGCTGAAAAGAAAGACATTCTGGAGCAGATTCTGGGCCACCTGCCCACTATCGACTGGAACCAGTTTGACGAGGTGTCCTTTCAGGGTGGGGAGATTATGAATGGTTACGACCAGGAATGGCTCCCTACCTATGAAAGGCTCCTGGATGAGCTTATTCTCCTTATGAAGGAGGATAAGCTCAAAAAGCTGTATCCCATCACGAGCCTCAAATTCAAGTATGAAGACTCGTTGCTCCAGTTTACTCTGGAAAAGTTCAAAGCGGCAGGCTTCATTGACCGTGTTATGGTCGGCACAAGCTATGACATAAAGTACCGCTTCACGAAAGCCAACGAGCGCGAATGGTGGATTAACCTGGGCAAGGTAAAGCGTACAGGCTGCAAAGTCCACTGTACCACCATCCTGTCGCAGTTCCTTATCGACGCCTACATGGGCGGCGACAAGCGAATCGTGCGCATGCTCAAGGTATTCCCTGGTCGCTTGCTTGACCTTATCGGTACAATTGGCGACAGGCACAGCCTTATGCTTCCGGCAGACTTCCTTCCGAAGCGGTCTTCGTTCGTGGCTTTCTGCTTCTTTCTTATGAAGAACAACTTCCCCCTGTGGCGTCGCTTTGCAGACCAGTCAGGGCGGCGTGCTACGAACGTGTACCGACCAATCCAGGACATGACGGTGTGGCGTGATGTAAAGAACCACACTAGCCACGACCTTGACCTGCTTGCTCCTTGCGGCCACTTTGTGTACTGCCGCAGTTATGCCGATTCGGATGAATGCTACGCATGCGACATCCTCAAAATGCTGGATACTGAAGGGGGAGCCCGGCTATGAGTTCTGGCCCTGACGGATACTGTGTGCAGTATGGTGTCCTTCCCAACTGCACTGGCAATTGCGACTTCTGTTTGCGCTTGGACCGGCAAGACCGGTCCTTGCAGCAAATAATCACCCACGTGCGGAACATACGCGATAACCTCAACTACGTTGACTGGGCTGGCAAGTTCTCCCACGGTATATCTTTGCTGGGCGGTGAGGTTTACGGCTACCGTAACCCTATCTATGAGGATGAGTTCATGCTCCTCATAGAGGACATCATAGAGAAGGTGCTGAAGGTTTCCAAGAACCCGCGCTGCCGCTACTCTACTGTCACCAATGGCATGTATGAGCCCTCGTTTCTCTATCGTGTTTGCGACCGCATCGTTGAGGAATGTACCTCCAAAGTCCTTGACGTGAACTTCTCCTACGACCTGAAATACAGGTACAAGACGGAAGAAATGCGCTTGCTTGCGCTGAAGAATATCCTGGCCTTCCGTGACCGTTACAACTACGGCGTGGGTGTGCAAATGATTCTTACACAGCACGTCATTGACCAGGTATTCAGCGGCAAATTCAGCATTCAGCGTTTCCTGGATGAAGAAATACCCGGCTGCTCCCTGGTATTCTTGTACCCTCACCCGGTTCATACAGGAAAGCAGCTTACCGACTTTTTCTTCAAGCGCAGGGACTTCCTCAACTTCCTCCTCTATCTGGAGAAGACTCACCATAAGATATACATGGACACGGTTTCTTCCTCTTATCACTCTGGCATCTACAAGTACGGTGGCCTTCACAATCGCTACGGCACAAATGACCAGAAGCCTGTTCTTGCGGACGGTAAGGAAGTCCTTATGGACTGCGGGCACTCGGAACTGTACAGGTGCTACTCTGACAGCCCTAAGTGCATGCTGTGCGACATTCTTTGCATGACAAGCTTCGGAGGAAAATAATCGTGAACATATACTCCTCTAGCATGGCATCCTGCCTCGTTGATTCTGGCGTACTCCTTGCAATGATAGAGGAGGAACGATTGACGAGGAAGAAAGACAAGCAAGACCACGGTAAGGCACGGGCTTGGTGCGCAGATATTGCCTCCAAGCTCGACCTTGAAACAACTACCCCGTATCATTCCGATAGTGATGGCACTCCTGCAAAAGACTGCGGTGATGGTGACAATCACCACCTGTATCATGCAGTGAGTGCCTTCATTCAATCTGGATTTGAAGATGCCTCAATCCTTGTTATTGACGGGTGCGACGAAAACAACGAATACGCTATCGGTATCTTTACGGCGAATGGAACCAAGTTCGATACCGTTCGCCGCTATTCTGCTGAATACTCCCTTGGTCGCATGTTCTCCATTGCCGCAAAGCACTGCGGGTTGAGTGCTAATAGCCCATTTGAAGGCACTTGCCATGCCGGTAAGGTTATGGGTCTTGCTACCTACTGCAACGAGGACTTTCGGGCAGACAAGGAAGGCATCATTACAGTAAGCCCTAACACTGGCAACCTTAGCAGTACGGTTGAACCTGTTGCAGGTCTACAGGATATCTTCCAACGGAAGTTCGGTCTGCCCCAAACGGATACACTTACGTTCGACTATACCCGGGTTGCCGGTTACACGCAGCACATCTTTGAGAGGAGCGTTTTTAGCCTCCTTCAGTTTATGAAGCAGCTGCCCAGCAAGAACCTCATAATCACAGGCGGGTGTGGCCTTAACTGCACCCTTAACGGCAAGATAGCACGGCTTGGAATGTGGAAGAACTTCTATGTTCCTCCCCTTTGCACTGATGCCGGCCTTATGCTTGGCAGAGCGCACCTTGAAGAGGGTCTCGAGGTCAACGGTACGCTTACTTACAACTCCCGCAAGTATAGCCTCCCAACTAACCATGAGTATGTAGAAATTGAAGCTCCAATCATTGCAGAATGGCTGAATCACGGTGATGTGGTTGCTTGGTTTGAGGGAGGCAGTGAATACGGCCCACGCGCACTGGGCCATAGAAGCCTTCTTGCCAATCCGTCTTTCCCGTGGATGGCACAATACGTTAATGGCCTCAAGGAACGCGAGTCCTGGCGTCCGTTTGCTCCTGTCATTCTTGATACCTTCTTCCCGAAGGTCTTTGCAGTGGATGAACCCCATAACCTGCATCGTTACATGCTTGCTACTGAGGACGTGCGACCGTGGTATCAGCGCAAGTACCCGTCTATAGTGGCACAAGACGGAACATCCAGACCTCAGGTTCTGTTTGACGTTCCTGAGAATGCCACACTGTACCACTTTATGGAGAACTACAATCTGCCTATCTTGCTTAACACAAGCCTGAATGGTAGAGGAGAGCCCATATGCGAAACGCTGGACGAGGCTTGCAGGTTCGTTGCTGGTACTCCTATTCATCTTATCTTTGTTCAGGGTGGTCGGTTCTTTTACATTGACGTTACCGATACCTCCCTGTAGGAGCCTATATGAAAGCTATTCAGTTTGAGTTGTGGCCGGAGTGTAACGTAGGGTGCAAGTTCTGCTACCTTAACAAGCGCATTCGGAAAACGGAAGACGCAGACAAAAAGCGCGAAATGGACAGAGCCGAAGCTTTTCTCCTCGCCGGTGATATGAAGGATTACACCAACGTGGCCTTCATTGGCGGCGAGTTCATGCAGGGGCAACTCAATACGCCTGAAATACGCGACCAGTTCTTCCGCCTGCTCCAGCTTACAAAAGACCTCATTCTTGCTGGCAAGCTTGAGGGTGCTTGGTTGAGTGCTGCCCTTACGGAAGAAAGTGCCGTTCTGTGTGAAGTGCTGGACATGTTTAAGGACGTTGTCCCCGTGTCCAAGACAGGAGGATTCTGGATTATCACCTCTTACGACACCATCGGGCGTTTTCACAAGCCTAAGTCGGAAGAGACGTGGAAGCAGAACATGGTCAACATAAAGACCAACTATCCCAACATCCGCTGCAACACCACAATCATCCTCACGCAGCATGCTATCGAACGCTACCTGAACAGTGAACTTCACTTCCATGACTTCATGGATACCTACAATACCCAGCTGTTCTTCAAACCGCCTCACCTTATCAAGGGCCTGTACAAGGACAAGAATGAAATGGAGCGTCGGGTGCCTGGCTTTTTTGTAAAGCGCAAGGACTTCCTCAAGTTTCTTGCAAAGGTGTCCACCGAGGAAGAATGCTACGTCTTTGACAAAATATGCAACATCCACTTCCGTGCGGATACGCTACTTCGCTCCGGCACGGATGTTCCTGAATACAGGGAAAAAGACACGCGCTACGAAATAGCCTCAGAAACTTTTCTCCCTTGTGGCCACCCTTTCCCGTATGCCGGTTACATTGATTCCGAAGCCTGCATGCTTTGTGACAAGCTCCTTATGTCCTAAACCGTAATTCGGAGGAATACATGAAAGTACCTACCCTTGACCAGATAAAGGCTGCTATTGCGGCTAAAGGCTACAGTAACCTTTTTGCCGTTGAAAGCTCTCTTTCCAAGAATACTATATCCGGGGAAATTCCCCTGGACTTCCTCTATAAGATTGTGATGAACAAGCCTGTTCTTGCCGTAGTCCAGCAGGTCTTCAACGACCACAATTTCGATGCCGATGCTATTCCCAATGTGGAAGAAAACACCATTATCATCAGGGAAATGCTGGATACCATCGACAGTAAGGGGCTGCTTCCTGCTAAGGCCAGGGCAGTAAAGGATGTTAATCCGCAGCAGCCAGGCCAAGGGCTTACCAAGCTCCTCTTTATAGGAATCCGTAGCAAGGTATTCGGCGGTCAGTTTGACGACCTGCTCATTGTGACCACGGAAAGCGGTGACATATTCGAGGTGTTTGAAGTCCACACTGACCTTGACTTTCGCCTGGTGCTGTCCAGCATCCGCAACTCGGACAACCCTGTGTGCATCAAGCCCGGATTCTACATGGACTTGTTCTCCTACGGAACAAACACGGACGGCTCGGTAAAGTGCGTAACACAGGTCAGCGAAATTGACCTGTTTACCGTCACCCACAAGCAGGGTGACCTGTACAACTACCGTCAAGCCACCCGCGGCAACTTTGCCCTGTCTATTGGTTGTGACTGCGCAGGTTCTTCCGACCCTGACATGGTTCGGGGAATGTTCTGTGCCGAGATGAAATATCATGCAGACTATGCGCGTTTCCTGTCTGCTATTGGCCGATACATCAATAACCACTATCTTACGCAGCATGTCCACAATGTGGGCGGCGTGGATACCCTGGTCATTGGTGATATGGGCAAGTTCCCCTATCTCCTCCTTGAGGAGGAAGACTTCTTTTAGGAGGCCTCATGTTTCTTCAATTTGAACTGTGGAAGGACTGCAGGCACAACTGCCCATTCTGCTGTAACCGTGATATACCACACGTCAGGGATAAGTTGGAATCATTGCGCTTTGCTAAGGAGAAGATAGAGGAAGTAGGTAACTGCGACTCTATCTCCCTCATTGGCGGCGAGTTCTTTGACGGCCAACTTGAATCACGGAAGATTCAGTGGGCCTTTGAAGACCTTCTGGTATCCATTGCATACCGAATAAAGTACGGCCATACCGAGCGTGGTCTTATTTGCACGTCCCTTATGTACGGCGATGAAACCAGGCTGCTTCATGCCTGCGGGTTGCTGCGGTTCTTCGGTGTAGCTAACAGATTCCTCCTCTGCACCTCTTGGGATACGGCATACCGATTCAATCCGGTAACGCGGAAGCATTGGGAGGAGAACGTCAAGATCCTTCATGACCTGTATCCTGAAATACCCCTGCATGTGGAAATCATTATGACCCAGGCATTCATTGATTCTTACCTCAAGGGTGAGTTCACAGTGAAGGGGTTCGAGGAAAAATGGGGCTGTAGGGTGGACTTCAACACACCGTATGTTCCTTTCATTAAGTTCAAAGACAAGGCCGACATGGAAGATAACCTTCCCGGATTCTTCCCTAAGCGGGCGGACTTCTTTCGGCTTCTTGAAAAGGCCGATAGCTCAGGCGACATTGACCTCAATACGCTGTTGAGTGTTAGCCAGCATTCTACCAACCTGTATTACACCTTGGATGATGAAACCTGGCTGCACATGGGTGACCGTCACAAGCAGAACAATACCTGCCTTCGCCAGGGGCCCTGCACAAAGAAGTGCTGCGGCTACATAGATTCGGATAACACGCTGAGGGAAGACGTTGTAGCCTTCCTTGAGCTAAAGGCGTAGGTTACGGGCGTGTCCGGCCTCTTCCCTTCTTGAAACGCCACCCTTCGAGGAGAATGTCTTATACTCCGCCTAATACCAAGGCATTTTCTACCGTGTTTCCTCGTAGGGTAATATCACGGGTACCCGTTTCTGCAAGTGCTATGAGGTACTGGATGCCGCAGCAAAACGCCGGTTGCAGGGTGATTACCAATAGACCAGGCCGTTGAAAAACTAGGAAATAGGAGCGCCTATGAGTACCCTGGACACACCATAGGGCACCCGTAGGCGTTCCTATTGGGTTATATTTTCGCTGCGCGTGTCAATACACACGTTTTGTTCCAATATCCTAAATGACGTTTAAGTATATGAAGATAGGTTACCTAAAGGAGGCTATAATGAGCGGAGGTTCTTCTACATCTGCTGCGGCGACCGTACTGGGTAGCCCTACTGAACCTAAGATTTTCATGGCTAAAAAGAGGATAGTGGAGTGCATCAAGTGTGGGCGGGTATATCCTGCCGATTCAGATGTAACGTATTGAATGGAGGATTAAATGTGCGTAAACGCGAGTAAGGTGCGGACGGTCTGGATATTCGGTTTGTCAGGAGCCGGAAAGACCACTTTTGCCAAGGAAATTATCACTAAAATGCGGATGCCTTACCTTCACCTTGACGGTGATGTTATCCGCCAAAGCATCTGTTCTGACCTGGGATTTTCCCTGGAAGACCGGCTTGAAAACGTCCGACGGGTTGCTGGTATCTGCAAGTTGTGCAATGACCAGGGCATATCGTGCGTTGTGTCCATGATTACGCCAATGAAGTCTATGCGGCAGGCAGCACAAAGTATTATTGGTGAGGATAAATTCCGCCTCATATACATCTCCACACCGTTGGACGTGTGCGCTGCCCGTGACAGCAAGGGTCTGTACGGAAAGAATGCAGACTGCCTCACTGGGGTGCATCAAGAGTTCGAGCCTCTTGGCAAGGACGAGGAAGCGTCCCTTAACCTTAGCACCGCTACTTCTTCCATGAGCGACCTGGTTACACTAGCGCGTGGCTACGTTCGCAAGGAAGACCTTTAGGAGCAACAATGAGCAGTGAGCGTGTAAACCGTCAATTCAAAGAGCCTCCCAAACCACATAAACCCGAAAAGGTTCTTACGATACAGACCGGTCGGGAGGACGACATTCTTAACCAAAAGAAAGAACCGCCAAAATCTGCCGTCCTCCCTAAGCCTGACGACCCGGCTAACATGAAGCCCCTGGAAGACTGGATGGTTGACGCAATCAACTCCGGTGAGCCCCTCGTGTTGACTGATGACCCAGCACTGGCCGGTACCCGAGTGGTAGATGCACCGGTTGCCCCTACTGGCGTACCGTCTAATGTGCCGGCCTTTTTGCAGGCAGCCTTTGATGACCTCAACGCAACGAGGCTAGAGAAGAAGGAACTTCTCGACCAGGCACGCTTTACCAAGGCCTCACTAGCTATAGAGCGGGAATACTATCGCAATCGAAGGCAGCGCAGGGCTATACATATACCGGCTGTTCCGTCAGGCGGGGTTGTGTACCCTGAGGACTACCTTATTTCTTACTCCCCCTACAGCGTAGCCGACATTGAGGCCATCAACAATCCGGACGTTTCGCTGTACCAGAAGTACGAAATTATGCTTGAGGGAATATACACCCTCGGCATGAGCCCGCTAGAGCTTACCTTCTCGGACTTCACCTTTATTGGTGATACCCGGCATTTGCAGTCCCTCGGTGACTCCCTTTTCCGCTACCCGTACGTATGCAAGTCCTGCGGCAGACCAGGCCTTGCCGAGTTTCACCTCAGTGATGTGTCTTTCACTACTCTGGAAGACATTGAACTTCCTTTGAAGGTTCGTTTTCATACATTCCCGGATGAGGTGTTTGTGTTTATGCCTCACACCATCGGTGATGTAATGCACCTCATTAAGACTGACCGTTACTGGCGGAAGATGGGTGCTGAATACCTCGTAACAGATGAGGGCAACCAAATCATAGATACAATGGCAGTGAATGCTTGCCGCTGTGTTTCTCACCCTTGGGAAGTATCCTACTTCAATTTCTTGCAGGCTTCCGAAAACCCAGAAGACCGAGCTATCATGCGGGAACTTGGTCGGGTGCTGTATCATGGCTCTGACCCTATCAAGTTCCGGTGTCGCATTCCTTTAGACAAAACAAAACAAAAAGAAATGGCTGCGGTTACGGCAGACCTCGTTCAGGGTGTTATGAATGGCGAACTTTCTACAGAAACGCCTAACCCAGACAAGGAACTACCGAAATGGATGGAGGCACATCTGGACGCCCCAGCTGCAAAGAAAGGCGGCATCAAGGTATGTGGTGCTGAAAACACAGTCGATGTTGTGGCAGGTGACATCCTTATTCCCTTTCGTAGAACCCCAGTCAATCTGGAATATGGAATACTCCCTTAGTCGGCATACGAGTTACAACTCCTTTGCTTCTATGGAGTACCAAAAGTTCTTTTATATGTATGAGGTGCTTAAGGATGAGTTTGAGAGGGATAGGGGAGGAGCACCTTCTAAAAACAGACGAATCGCTCGGTAGCGTTTAATATATAGTAAGGAGGATTTAGCCAATGTTCAAAGCAGATAAGAAGGCCCTGTCCGAGGCATTCAAGGTTATTACCAAGGTCGTTAAAGACCTGACGACCATTTACATACTGGCACAGCCGAAAGAAGGCACGTTATGGCTCATTGCCAACGAGCCCACTCACTATCTCCGCATTGCTGTTCTTGGTGCGGAAGTTACAAAGAAAGGGCTGGTCGGACTTGCATCCGAGGTATTCAACAACACCCTTTCCATGCGCGGTGCAGAGTACGAGGCCACCTATGACTCTGCCAATTCCAAGCTGGATATCGCCTGCGGTTCCAAGAATAGCATCTATGTCCTGGACGTCACCAAGGACAGCATTGCGCGTGACCGGGAAGGGTTGGACTTCATCAACATACCTGCAAAGAAGGTGGCATTCTTGCGCGAGGTATTCAAGGACTTCACGTTCCAGACACCTGACGCAAGCTTCAATGGCTCTGCTCTTTTCAGGAATTCAAAGGACGGCATGTCTGTCCGCTTTGCATCGGTGAACTCCTGCGCATTCTACGATTCGCCGGAGCCCATCTCCAAGACGCCGTTTGAAGTTACAGTGCCTATGGCCCGTGTGATGGATGTCTTGTCCGTTGTTTCTTCCGAAGCCCGAATCTCGGTTACGGAAAACTCTTTTGTGGTAGAAAGCGATACCGTTGAAGCGGTCATTCCTACCATTGAAGACGAAACGAAGGGCTACACGGACTTCTACGCAACCCTGTTGGACGACAGCGCCTTTACAAAGGGCAAAATCACAATGGTTCCTAAGGATGTTCTTCCTGTCCTCAGTTCCGTTCGTGCAACGTCCAGCGGTGCTGACCTTGTGAAGGTTTCATTCAACGGTACCAGGGGAAAGATGCGCTTGGAATCGAAGAACGGCACTTGCGGCGACTCCTTTGAAGTCGAAAAGAATACGCTGGGTAAGGTCTCCCTTGAAATACCCGAGGTATACCTCCATTCTACATTGGCAACTGCAAGTTCTTCCGCCGAGCGGGTGTCTTTCCAGGTGGGAACAAACGGTAACCTGTACAAACTCACAGCAAAGAACGACCGATATTCGTTCATGGCGGTAGGCCCTGTATCCAGCTAGAGGTAAAGCATGGAGAAGGTAAAGAAGAAGGTCGAAAAGACCTGTGATACCTGTGCATTGTTGAAGCACGGTCTATGCAAAAAGCCAGGAAAGAAATGCGGCAAGTGGGTGAACTATAAGTACACCTGCAGGCATTGCGAATACGCTACCTCTTGTATTGTCCTCTGCAAGAACAATCCGGGTTGCCGCAATTTCTGTACCTCCTTTTCTAAGGCAGACAAGCGCAACGACTATTCCATATTCCCTGATGCCCTTGAGTACGAGGAATACCTCAAAAAGAAACGGCTTAAGAGGGCCGAAAAGGCTGCATCGGCAGAACGCAAGGGGAAAAAGAAGAAAAAGAAGGACGTAGGAAAGATTGAGCTCCTGGACAAGGATACGCCAACGCCTATCCCTGGCCCTATTGTAAAGTCACCGAAACCTAAAAAGCTTCTTGACCCTACGTTACAGGACAAAGACAGGTCTGAATGGTCTGCGCTGGACAAGATTGAGGAGATTGTATCGAGGAACTACGACCCAGAAGCCTTTGCTTTGGTGGATGAACGTGACCTTCCAAAGTCCGATAACATTATCAAGTTCATCATTGACCCGTCTTTCCTCAACCAGCCACTGTATCCAAGGCAGCTGCAAATATCCCTTGACTTCTTTGGTGCATACTGCCCGTATTGTTCGGACACGCAGTGGGTACGGAAAAAGATTGAGGTTGATACTCCACCCGATGAAATACTTGACCGTGTGGTCCTGTACTCAAAGGGTGTATGCCCTAAGTGCAAAAAGACAAAGTACGAGGCTGTGCAGGATGGAAAACACACCCTGTATGCTAGCCTCGTTCTTGCCGTTGGTCAGCGTTCTGGTAAAACCGGTCTTTTGTGGATGGTGTCACCGGCTATCATCCATGAATATCTGCAACTCCCTAGCCCGGCTAAGTTCATGCGGCAACTTGACGTTACCGAGTTTCACGCTACGTTTGTAGGTGTTACGTCGGAGGAAACCTACAAGAACGTCTGGTCGCCTATGGATAACGTCTTTACTTGGTCACCTTGGTATAGAATGTACCATCAGTTCTTGGACTCCGAGGGCAAGCGTATTGGCACTGAACTGTATAAGCATATGGACACCTTTATTGCCTACAACCACAAGGGCCTCTACGCATCCTTCTCTAATGGCGACTTTCGTAAGCTTCGCGGTAAGACCAGGATACTTGCATCAATAGACGAAGGCGCATTCTTGACTGGTGACAAGATTATGATGAACGCCTGGCAAGCCTATGATGCTCTAAACAACAGCCTGTCTACTGTACAAACGGCATTTGAAAGCATATTCCCGCGCTTCCCTGGGGCACCCTCTGCCTATGGCCTGTATACCTCGTCTACCAGGTCTAAGCAGGACTTTATCATGGGCATGTACAAGAGGTCAAAGCGCGTCAGTAACATATACGGAAAGAAGATGGCTACTTGGGAGTTCAACCCCAATATGCCAAGGGACTGCGAGTTTATTCGGACAAAGTACATGGAAGACCCGGTTGCCGCAGAACGAGATTACGGTTCCAACCCACCGTTTGCAAGCGACCCGTTTATCCGTAGGGCTTCACAGATTGTTCCTATTCTTTCCAAACGTCCTAATGTTCTGGCCATCGACAAAATCAAGGTAGTTAAGGACTCTCTCGGTGGTAGGGCCCTGTATCCTACAATCAAGATGAACCCTCACAGCTTCCCTTGTTGCCTTTCTATTGACGGTGGCTGGAAGAAGAACTCCTTTGCTCTTGCCCTTACGCATCTTATACCGCACCCGGACGACCCAGAAGATGCCTTGATAGCAACCAGCGGTCTACTAGAGATCCAGCCTATGGACGGTATCCCTATCAGTCACAACATGGTGTACAAACACGTTATTGCCCCTATCATAGAGGCTTACAACGTGAAGCTGTTTGCCACAGATAGCTGGCAAGGTGTGGACTTTCAGTCCAGGGTGTACACGGACTTCGGTGTGGATGCAACCCAGTATTCTCTCCGATATGATGATTTTGAATCCTTAAGGACACGTATCAATTCAGAAACCTGGGTTCTTCCGCGCCTTGACGGTGAGCTTAAGGACATCCTTGATATGGATAAGGACTTCCAGGAACTGGTGTTCAAGAAGCCTGTTTCTCACCTCATGATTCAGCTTTTAGTATCGAAGGATACAGGAAGAACCATCACCAAGAACTCGGATGCAGGAGACGACTTTACAGACGACATTCTTAGGGCCGCTGCCCTTGGTGTTGCCCTTGTTGAAAGTGAAGAGTTCGGTCCTATGTTTACCGGTGAGGGTGAATATACCCGCGAAAAGTTCGATGGTGTTATAGGCGCGTATTCAGGAAACTCTGGCGGTTCTAACAACGTAGTAACAACCCTGCCGGGCATCGGAACTGCCGTTCTTCTATCTCGGTAGAACCCTAAACAATCAGTAACTAGCTATTTTGTCTAGTAATAGGAACCTCCCTTGCAAAGTTTTGCGCGTAAGGGAGGTTTTCTACCTCTATACGATTCATATTTTTAGGAGACAACCGTGGATACATCCCTGGCGCCTACGGGTGAACTTCAGGACGTGCAACTTTACGAAAACCTTATTATCGTCCAACCCGGGCAAATAGCTTCGGAAGGGCATGGCATTGAAATTTATGGCCCGGGCCATGAAAAAGCCCTCGCAAAGAAAACCGTTATTAGGAACTGCATCATTGACTTTAGCCACATACCTCACGATAGGCAGGATGAAGCCCTCGTAGGAATCTATGGAGCCCAAGTTACGGTAGAAGACTCCGTTATTATCGGCTCCATAAAGGCAATGCTCTGCGGTAACGGCGATTATCCATCAATTGACCGAGAGTTCGGTGAGTGGAACCTTAACCGCGTTCTCTTTTTAGGCTGCGGGCGCCGCTGCCCGGAAGCACAAGATGGCGTGCGCGTTACTATGAACCAGTGCATCATAGAAAACTGGGGCGAGGCCTTTGACGTAAGAGCTTTCGGTGCCTGGGCACACTCCGGGGCAAGTATAGTAGCCAAGGACTGTATCTTCGCCCAGCGTACTCCCATCTTTAGCAACGTAGGGAGATTCCTCGTTGATATAGGGAACCACTTCGGCGAAGCCTGGAATGACCGTCCGTCTCCTTTCATAGACTATGTGCTGCCTGGAACGATGCGCGGTGCAGCAGAATCGGCCAACGGAACTATTCAGCTTGAATCCTGCTACTCCACTTCTTCCTTTACACGGTTGCAAAATCACAAGAACCCGAGAACGTCAAAGGATGAAGGGAAAGCATTGTTAAAGACCATTCTTGCCGCCTACGTACGGAATCCCCGATTCTGTGCTGAGGTTTACAGAAGGGCGGAAGACAGCATCCTATTCAAGGGGTTGTAATGTGGAAATGCCTGAAAAGACTCTTCGGCTGCGTCTTAGGACAGGTGACATCCTTATTCGTAAGAAGGTTGCCGAGTTTCTAATTGGGCGCAAATTCTTTGTTCTGGTTTCAGGCGCGGGTTCTGCCGAAACTATCCCAATGGATAACCTCCTATCAGCAGAACTTCTCACTAACGGTGAGTTCAACCGTATCTCCATACCAAAGGCTGGTCAACATGAGCATAAGAAGCTATGAGCTTTTTCCCAATGCCATACTAACCATATCGCCAATCCGCCATGACAGTGAATACTATAACATGGCTAGTGTGCATCTTTCTGACATTGGGGCAAGCGGCAGCATTCTGAATATACCTATAGGGCCGCCCCTTCAGCGCTATATTCAGATATTCCAGATTCGCATGACCTGCGATTCTCCGTCATGTGAATGGGCATTGCATACCAGGCCCTACGCGGAGTGTCAGGGCGTAGACTGGCTGTATAAAGGCGTTACTGATAAAACGGATGAAATCCTCCAGGAAACCTGGCTTGCCCCGTATCTAAACCGAGTAACGCCTCCGTACTTGTACTTTTCATTCAAAGAACTAGCAGGACAAGACCCAGGACGCATCCGCTTGGAACTTAGAATAACTTGCTAGGCTTGGCATATAAAACTTTTTAAGGAGGCTACACGATGGTTACAATCGAGCAGTTTCATGCAGCCGTGACCGCGGTTTGGGAAAAGGGAAAATGTAACCACAAGGATGACCCCGGCGGTGCTACCAATAATGGTGTAGCCACCCACTTCATCACGGACTTTGCTTCCAAGCCGGAGGGGCTGGAGTTCTTGCGCTCCATAGGTATAGAAGCCCAGTTCATTATGGGATACGCCAATAAGAAGTCCTCGAAAAAGACCCGCATCTTTGACCCGGAACTTCTTATGTCCTTTACGCCCCGCCAGTGCGACCTGATTCTTATGCAGTTCTTTTGGGTATGGACAGGGCTTGAAAAGCTTCCTACCCGACTTGCTGCCTGCGCTACCTATGACTATTGTGTGAACTCCGGCGTGTATCGTGGCAAGAGCTACCTGCAAAGGGCCGTCAATTGCTTTGTCACTGAAGGTGTGCCGTTGCTTGAGTGTGATGGTGCCTTAGGGCCGAAGACATTTGCTCGCCTTAAGGACTTTGCGTCCCCTGAATGGGATCTGAAGCTCGCGCTCAAGGTATGCGAACTCCGCAAGGACTTCCTGAGGGGCCTGTCTACCTTTGGCACCTTCGGTGGCGGATGGTTCAACCGTATCAACAGCCTTGAGGCCTACCTGAAGGGGAATGTGAATGCTTGAGTGGCCTTACACGCTCCAGGAAATGCGTGATTTTGTTACGGATGCGCTTGTCCCCTTCATCGTCATAATGGTTCCCACCCTGTATGCCGGCTATTACAAGATAGCCAAGCATATTAAGAGCCTTAAAACCGGGTTTGGCCGAGGCTATGACGCACGGTTGCGTGATTGGGAGACAAATTTTTCCAGAAACATCATCCAGAGTCTGGGATTCTATCTTGATGGTATTGATTCTAACCCGTACTGCATGACGGACCAAATTCTCTACCTTGGTATTGAAAATGGCGTTGTCGGGCCGGGCAGGATTCACTCCATGTATGTTTCGGTTCAAGCGGAAACCTCAGGCATATCGCGCTGCACAAAGAAGGCGCAGAAGGTTCAGCGCATTCCCTATGCCTCCATAGCGTCCTGGTGCGCGGAGTTGGAAGTAAACGGCATTCTTCGCATACCGAACATAATGGACTCACCGTTCTCTGGCAGCCCTTTGCACGACTCCGCCAAGTCGGCTCTGGCTGTTCCTGTTTATACAAAGGAACATTGGCTTACCGGCATTGTAGTGTTCAACTACTTTGACGAGGACTTCAACTTTCAGACCAACGTCACCAAGGACGAAGACCTTCTTGATTCCATCAAGGTGTTCATTGAAGGTCAAATCCTTCAGATGGACCTTGCTCGCGCAGCCTGGATAAAGCAGCAACAGTAGGCCTGTTTATTGGAGATGCAGGAGGAAACATGCTTCTCACCAAGATTTTGTCGGGCGTAAGCATAGCCCTTCTTATCGTGTGCGGTCTCCTGTATTGGCAGACTACAAGCCTTCGCTCGGACTTGAAAGAAACCGAGGAGAAGTTGGAATCTGCCAGGGCAGATGTGGAACAGAAAACACGCGTTATAGAGGCGAATGACAAGGTCACAAAAGACCTTGAGCAGCAGAACCGAGACCTCGCTCTCGAACGCGCGGCAACCAACAAGAAACTTGAGGAAATTCTTGGCAATCCAGGTAGCTCCTCCTGGGGCGCTAGCCAGGCACCTGAAGAAGTTCGCAACTTCCTTCGCAACCTTACGCAGGAAAAGGGAGAGAAGAAATGAAAACTTTGCAGTATCTATTTATGCTTGCTACGCTGTCCCTTTCCCTCGCGCTTGCAGGCTGCGCTACCAAGGAAACAAAGGTCGTTGCGGCCAAGCAGGAGCGCCCGCCCTCTGTTCTCTTGGACGACTGCGAGCCCACGCCCTTTACTGCCCTGACAACCAATGCGGAAATACTTATCTCTTTCCAGACTTTGTGGCTGGATTTTAAGGAGTGCAACAGGAAAAAGAAGCTCCTGAGAGACTGGTATGACCTCATGGAAACCAAACGGAAAGCGGCACTGGAGGAAAAATGACTCTATTGGGGTACCACGTAACAGCACAACTGGTTCTCGTTGGCGCACTTCACATTGCAGGCATTTGGGTTCTCTATACCAATAGAAAGGACCTCCTGTACGATAACGAGGATAAGGACAGCAGTACCCCTAATACTTTGTCAATGGGCAGGTGCTGGTCCTGGTTGTTGTTTTATCTTGCGTTTTCGTATTGGCTACGGTACGTGATGGGTGAGATTCCCTACTCAACGCCGTTTCCTCCCGGCCTGCAGGAAATGCTGTATGCCTGTCTTTTGTATGAGTTTGCAAAGAAGGGAGTGGACGTTAGCTCTATTCTTCTCCGCAACAGGCAACGGGGCCCCGGCGGGTATCCAGGAGACCCCTACGGTCCGCAGTACGGGCCGGGTTACGGTAGCCCGCCGTATGCACCTCCCGTTGAGCCTAATGCACCCCCTGCAGATGCCCCCGCCCCTGGCACTGCCGAAGCCGGACCTCCTAGGTCATCAGGAAATAATTGTCAGAAGCCTTAGTCTTTACATAGGCTACTTTTGCCTTATGAACCTCAGTTTAGTCTATACACAAGGAGTTCATGTATGGAACTCAAATCCGGGTTTCGGATAAAGCTGCTTACAGCAATCAAAGCCGGACGCATCATCATACCTAAAGGTGACGTTGTTACTGTGGTAGAGGTTCAGAAGAAAGGCATAGTTGTTCAGGACATCCTGGATAACAAAGTCATGCTTCCTGCAAATGCCAAGTACAAGGTCATTAGCACATCAAGGTCAAAGGCAAAGCTCACCGGGGCTGTAATCCCGATGGGTGCCATATATGAGCAAGAAAAGCGTAGCCTGGCAAAGTTGGGTCCGAAGGTATCAAGGACTCGCTCTATTCAACTCGCACAGGTGTTGGTAAGTAATGCACTTAGCACTGACGACCCAATAACGCTTTCCAAGCTCGCCCTTGCAGGTTCGATGCTGGCAATGTCATTGGGGTCTGACCTAGACCCTGCGCAGTATAGCAGACTTTACCAATACGCAAGAAAGCTCACTTCATAGGGAAGTGGGCTGCTCCTTAAGGGTACGTTTAGCGGGTCTGGTACGGTAAGGTGCCAGAAACACTAGCGCATACTATACCAGAAACAATCCGAGGAGATACATCATGGCCAAGAAAACTGCCGCGAAAGAAAAGGCCCCCAAGAAGACCAAGAAGCCCGCCGCTTCCAAAGCCCCTAAGGCCACCAAGACCAAGAAGGCTGCGGCTCCCAAGACCAAGAAGGCTGCGGCTCCCAAGACCAAGAAGGCTGCGGCTCCCAAGACCAAGAAGGCCCCGGCCAAGAAAAAGACTTCCGTGGCCGACCGCATGAAAGGTCTTTCCAAGAAAAAGCAGCAGGGCGCCGCTCTCGCCCGTAAGGCTGCCGTTGTGTTCCAGAAGTCGCGCGCCGGCGGCAAGCTCACCAAGTCCGACGCTGCCACCCTGGCCAAACTGCGCAAGTACAAGAAGAGCCATCGCCGTCAGCTGACTCCCGAACAGAAAAAGCGCCTGAAGGGCATGAAGCGTTCTTACACCCCGGCCAAGCGCAAACGCGCTGCCAAGCTTGCTTGGATGCAGCGCCGCAAGAAGTACGGCAAGGTCGGCCGCGCTGATGCCTCTTCGTTCAAGAAGGCTGCCGAAACCCGCAAGGCCAAGGGCGGCACCAAGAAGGCCACCAAGGCCACCAAGGCCACGAAGACCAAGGCCACCAAGGCCACGAAGACCAAGGCCACCAAGGCCACCAAGGCCACCAAGGCCACCAAGGCCACCAAGGCCACCAAGGCCACGAAGACCAAGGCCACCAAGGCCACGAAGAAGGCTGCTGCTCCCAAGACCAAGAAGGCTGCTGCTCCCAAGAAGGCTGCGGCTCCCAAGAAGGCTACCAAGGCCAAGAAGGCCCCGGCCAAGAAGGCCAAGAAGACCAAGAAGTAGACTTCATTCACCGGCACTGCGCCTTAGCTGAACTAAAAGCGCCTAGCTTACTTTATGTAGGTTAGGCGCTTTTCCATGCCTATACGCTGGCTATCTTGAAGTTTTGCATGTTCACTAATGATAATAACCAGGAGTATGTTATGCCTGTTACTATTCAGATAAAGCGGCGGCTTCGTAAAGAGCCTATTACCCGCGAGGACTATCTTGTCCGTCGCTTGCGCAAACTTGGAATGCTCCCTGCAGGGGAAACCCCCGTATTCAACCTCCCCAAGGCGCCCGGCGTGTTCTCTCTCGGGCCTGAAATTTCTCCTGTTTACGTTGACAGCGAGGATGAAAGAAATCAGGCTGCTGAATTGGAAATCACCAACCTTGAGTGCCTGAAGAAAGGCATGTCTGGCCTGTTCTAGGTGGTTCCTATGAAAGTATCCCAAGTAACCATAGTTGCTGCCCCTACGGCTGACCCTGTAGCCAAGGCTGCAAACAAGATAGGGTTCTCCAAGTTCCGTGAAACCAACAAGGGCTTCTGTTTGCGCTGGTCTTCCGACGGCCCTGGAGTAAATTGTCATGGATTTGTAACCATGCTCAATATGCTCCTTAAAAAGGTGATGCTCCCCGGTGACCGTCCCTTCAATTCTCCTGCTTACAATGGCCGTTCGGTATGCTCCTCGGCCACCATAGGTAGCCGGAACTACATAATCGAAATTGATGCCGGCGTTATCCAGGTAACGAAAGTCCCGGTACACCGCAAGCCTGGCACAAAGAAAAAGTAAGCGCATTGGAGGCCAGCAATGTTCTCTACAAACACCACTACTTCAGGGATGTTTCGTCCTAAGATAAACGGTGGTCGTAATCAGCACCTTCTCCCGGAAGCCCATGCCCGCGCGAAGAGGATGCTTATGCAAGCCCAGCAGGAGCACATAAACGCTAACTCCTCTGTGGTAATGCAGCTATGTGAGGTGTGGAAAGCAAAGCGAAATGGCCCAGCATGCTCCTGCACCAAGGAATCTATAGAGGCTACCCGCGTTGAAAAACGCGACAGCTATCTTGACCTGCAGAGCTTCCTGGAGACGAAGGAGTTCGTTCCGTCCTCGGTTACGGAGCGTTGCCCTATCTGCTTTGGTACAGGGTACTCAGGCGGCTATGATTTGCAGGGTTCCCAATCGGTTGTATTGGATGCAACTAACGTAACTACGTTAAAGGAAGCCTCAATAGCTAAGGAACGCCCTTGGTGGATTGAGCTTCCTACGAAGGGCTCTAAGGTTTCCTGGGTTGTAACCATTCCGAAGTATGTGCAGGCCATTTATGGTGTCTGTATCAAGTGGAAGACAACGCCTAAAAAATATAAAGTTGACCTTGACGGCGGCCCTCTTACTGCGGACACTCTCTTGGCTAATGCAGGAAAGCGTGTATCCCTTTCGGTCACTATCAAGGATGCAGATACACCGGACCTTGGGCTGTTTGGCGTTTTCCTGTATTTCGTTACAGGCTCAACGATGGTGAATGTAGACCTCCCTAACTGGACAAAGAACTTCTCTAGCGGTTTGCGCATATGGGAAGAAGTCCAGGAAAGTCTTACTGCCAACTTTGATGCCCGCATAAATAACCTCACTCCCCAGGATATCTTCATTCTTAATGATGAAGGTTTCATATACAGAATTGTTGAGGTAGATTGCAACCGACCCTTGGGTGTGACTATCTCTTGGAACTGCCAGGCAAACCTTGTAAGGCCCAACCAGCATTACTACATCCTGCCAAGCAAGGCGAGCCTGTCCAAGTATCCGTGTGAAGATACCATCTTTATTGTATAGCACCTAGTGCATAACTTACTACAAAACAATTCAGACGAGGTTAGTCATGGATATACTTTCCCGTATCCGGGGCAACGTCTCCCTTACCCTTAAGGCTGCTTTGCAGCGCAAAGCTACGGTGACTGCGAAGAAAACCAGCGACCTTGGTTCTACTTTGCAGAAGTACACCAAGGCGCTTGAGGGCCTGCAGGATGATGCGGAGGAGCTGAAGAAGGAAATGGTACGGCTCAAGAAGGTGTTTGTAAAGGCAGCTAGGGTGTCTGTGCGTAAGCAGCTTGAAGACTCCGTTGCTACCTTCAAGAGCACCCGTGAAAAATGGGCCAAGGCTGCCAGCCTGGTTGTGCAGATTGAGTCCGACTTCGGCGACAATCCGGCCGCCTCAAAGCTCCTCACGCAGGCTAAGGCTCTTGTAAAGAAACTGTCTGCGCTCAATACCGAGAAGGAGAAAATGCTCTCCGAACTCACAAAGAGCCATGTTCCTGTGCAGCTTACAACCCACGATATGGACTTTTTCCGCCCCCTCATTGTCTATGTTGTGAATGACCTGAAGGCGCTCGGGACAGATGCAGACATCAAGGTGAAGGAATCAAAGTACATTCCCGGCGTTACCGAGTCAGGGCAGATTCGCTGGGCTCGTTACATTCCCCTTGTGAACGTGCCTACCATCTTCGGTGAAACCAAGAACACCTACTTGGTCGTTACCATCACGTTCCTTGCATCCGAGGAAAAGCGGGGCAAAATCCTCCCCATGATGCTTGTGGATAAGCGCGGTGTTAAAAAGCCTGCGATTTCCCAGTTCAGCATAGGCATGATGAACAAGTTCAATGACCCTATTGCCCTTTCCAAAATCCTTTACAAGGTTTCCTCTGTCAATGAAGCCAAGGACGTTCTGTCCTATCTGGCGCAGAAGAACAACCTCGCTATCTTCGGCCATGAAATTGAAGGCACAGTACAGAGCCGCATAGAGAAGGTGAAGGAACGCCTGCGCATTCTTAATGACCCTGACATTGAAGTTCTCAAGGACAAGAACAAGCGCAACTTCATTACGGTGAAGGTTCCTGTACGCAAGGTAAACTCCAATCTCGGCTCCTCTGGAGAACTCCCCAAGACGACTAACCCAACCGAGTGGGACAAGAATCTTTACATGGACGTGCAGGCCTACGCGGGTCTTCCTAAAAATTCCCGCTACAATTCGGGCAGACTCCGTATTGAAAAGGTGTACAAGAAGGGCTCCTTTGTTTACTTCCTTTTCCGCGTTCTCAACATCACCAGCGACCGTCTTACCACAGACGACCTGGTAACGAAAGAAATTGACCGCACTGGCATCGACCCTGAGTTCGATATGGACAATGGCGGCCCGGGCAGCCTGTCTAGCACCGGTCTGAAAAACGTGGTCGATAACTGGCTGCGTATGAATAATAAGTAAGCCTTGTACGGAGGGAGTATGTTCAATAAGGGCGGAATAAACCCCATGTCAGGCAGGCTTAAAGCTTCCGTAAGTGTAGAACGCCCTAACTGGATTGGGGTAATCCATAATGCGGGGCCCTGGCTTCTCCGGGTGCCCCGCCCTGCAAAGTGTGAGCCTGGTAGTGACATTTTCGTTAAAGAGGCTGACCTTATTAAGGTATTCCGTAACACCGGTAAGTTTGTCTACCGTGACGGCACCTCTGTATCGGTAGACCTTGCATCTGAAAACATTATAGGGCTCCTCAGCGAGAGCCTTAACATGGCGGGTGCTTTCCCTATAAGCACCATACCATCCCGCGCTGTTTCTTTCTGGAATGAGTACGCGGACTTCCGTACTTACAACGAAAGACAACGCGCTTTTGAAGGTGTCCCTATGGAAGCCTGGTGCGTGTATGACTTGCGCCCTGGCTACGGGGATGTGGTTTACTATCCTAAGTATCCACGCTTTTCTGTAGGAGAAATTGTTCTTACAGACTACATCCCTGATGATGCCATACCTGGTAGAGCCTACGGGTACGCTCGTATTGACCGCATTACAGAGGAGCATCTCCGTCTTGGTGCAGAGCGTCTGCCGGTTAATACTTACACAATTCGGCGGTCATGGAAAGGAATCAGCACGGAAGATTGGAATCAGCAAAGCAAGATTAAGGATGCTGATATTTCTGGAAAGCAAGGTCTTTCAATGAGAAAGGTGGCGTCTAGCGTTCAAGCTAAAGTAAGGCATGCATTATTTGACCCGTTTTACAGGTAGGTTGTCATGGCTGCAATAAAACAGTACAGAACTCCTGTATTTACCTTTGAGCATGCTGCAAGCGTGTGGGGTACTTCTTATTGGGCGCTTTCCGGTAAGGAGATGCTGGACTGGCTTATTGCAACGCAAGCCAGGCTAAATGAAAAGGGAGTTCACGGTCTGTATGACCACAGGCCGTCCTTCTCTACTACAGACCCTGAAAGGCACGTATGCTGGTGCAGGAAGCCTAAAGTAGGCGAGATACCAGAAGAGATAACGAATGCGTATGCAGTGGAGATTGAAAAATACCCATCTTGGATGACTAACGACCAAAGGATTGAATATCTCCTGCAAAAAAGTTGGTCTATTTTGTTTTTCAAATGGGATACTATGAGTGCAGAGCCAACCGGCTTTAATCTCCTGCTTGCAAAGTTGCTTGCGGAGTCAGATAGCAGCGGTGTTGGCCTGACTCTGTTTGATTCCTCCGACCTGTATGTTACCTATAACCCTGTGGAGTGGATGAAGAAGTACCACGACCCATATCCGGTAGATGATTTGGCTAAGCAGAAGGACGCCTATGACCAGTGGCTTATTCTATCGGGTTTTCGCAGGTACTATACTGCTGATACCTCAGGTGGCATTGTTGCAACTCCGTGGTACTTCAGAGCTCCTGTATCCGATTCCACTTTCGGCGAGGGAATCAAAGAAAGCCCAAGCTATAAGATTCACCCCTTACAGGTGACAGGTGGTACCTATACGCCGCCTGGATACGAACCTTGAGACACCACTCTAGTACGGAGTAGCCAATGTTTGATTATAATACAGTCGCAGTAACCGGCTCTGCTAGCGGAACAAGACCAAGGGCTACCCTTACGGGTGCTGCATCCCAGGGGACCGGTGGCGGCATGGGCCCTGGTTCTGCTTCAGGGGCCGGCGGCAACTTTGGTTCAGGCGGTACATACCTTGGTGGTATTGACCTTTCTTTTCCGTTGTTGCAGGATATCCTCAACACCAACGATACAATAACTCTCGACAATACCTATCGAGAGATATACCTTATGGACGCTGTTTCAGGGCCGGTAGTGGACATGATGTCCATGCTCCCTTGGAGCGACTATTCCATCCTCGGGGTGTCTGACCCAAAGATTAAGGCCCTGTATGAGTCCTCTCTTGAGGAGCTTTCCATCCAAAGGCTCATGAAGCTGTTCCTGACCTCTAACATGGTACTGGGGCGCGGTGTCGGCTCGCTTGTGTTTGATAAGAGCCGGGGCATCTTCACAGACTGCATTCTTTACAATGCGTCGGAAGCGGAAATTATCCCTATCCCATTCATTGGGTACGACCCTAAAATCAATATCAAGTTGAGCAAGGAGTTCAAGAAGTGGTTGAACTCCACGGACACGCGCGATATAGAGGCCCGAAAGGAGTTGCCTCCTGAAGACATTAAGCTTATGCTTGGATCCGGTAAAATTGAGTTGGAGCCGCTGAAAACAATCTACGTTACACGAACCCATTTGCCCGGCTCTGAGGGCGTTAGCGTATTCTCCCGTATCCTTCCTATCTGGCTGCTTGAAAAGTGCCTCCTTCGCGGTACTATTCTTGCATCCACCCGCAGGCAGAAAAGTATTCTGCACATTACGATGGGTTCGGATGATGTAGACTATGACCTGTCGCAGTATCAATCCGTTGCGGAACTCTTTGCAAACGCTGACCGTGACCCCCTTGGTGCAGCAGTTGTTACACGACCTGACGTTACGGTGTCGGAAGTAAAGAGCCCTACAGACTTGTGGAGCCATTCTTCTGAATCCGACGGCTTTACGCAAGCCAAGTTGCGTGCTCTCGGCGTATCCGACAGTTTCCTGTCTGGTGATGCAACGTACTCTAACCAGGAAAATACTATCGGCCTTATGTTGGAAAACCTCCGTGACCAACGGCAGGAACTTACACGCGCCATCATTCGTGACAAGATTTTCCTCTCCCTTGCAAAGTACCACAATTTCAGGGAGCGTACCCAGGCTGAAAGAGACCATAAGATTCAGTATGACGTTAAGTCCAATAAGGCTAAGCGCAATGCGTTCCTGTATAAGTTCGCCCAACTTACAGGCTCGCGCAATATGGCTGAAATTTCCACTTACGTCATACCCGATTTGAAGTGGACCAAGGACCTTACCCCTACTGGTAGTTCTTCCGAGCTTTCTCTTATGAAGGAACTGAAAGACTCAGGCATTCCTCTTCCGGCCGCAATGCTTGCAACGGCAGCCGGCGCGGACATTGACACCATCGTGTCCTCCTACGAGGATGACCTTAAGGTTCGTGAAAAGATGGCGGACTACCTGAAAAAGGTGAAGAAGCTGATGCCGGCAGACGAGGAGGGTGAGGGTGATGACCCGTTCCAACTGAACTCCTCGGATAAGGTTAATGCCGAGGTAGAGCCTATCTCGTTAAAGGGTACAGCGTCAGTAAATGCCCTTGCTTCGGCTGTTCTTGGAAAGAGCGTGGAACTTAAACCCAGCCAGTTGAACTACATTATGAACTATTTGAAGTCCGTCACCAAAAGGAGATAGACCATGCCCATCATATCAATTGCTGAATCCCTCAGCAAGAAAGTGTTTGATACTCGGGAAGCCCTGGAAGCGGCTGTCGTGGAAAACCTGCTTGAAGAATGCCCTTTCCTGGCAGAAGCCAACGCTTCTACCCTGCGCAACATGGTATCCATCATCCTTAACTACAATCGCGTGGCCGACAACTACGGGCGCCCCTATCGTCCCCTTATTGGTGCGCACGGTCTCACTGGCGCCGCTTCTGTAAACAGCACGTTTACGTTTGACTTCTCCGGAGGCAAGCTTACCGTGTTGGCCGCGGCCAATGAGCATATCCTGAAAGTGTGCCCTAAGTGCAAGCTTACGGCCTGCATCGGTGACCCGGTGTGCCCTGGCTGCAACCACAGCTACGCAGGCTACGAACTGGAAGAAGCAGCCATCACTGCGGCTTGCGCTGCCCTTGGTGTAATGGGCGAACCCATTACCGAAGCTGCAAGTATTACTGCGTCCAACACGGTCATTCTTGACGATGCCGTTGAAGGCTTCAAGGTGACCGAAGGCGACGTTCAACGCCAAATGAAGGACGTTCACAAATACATGCCCGGTGCTGCCAAACGCAAATAACCGAGCAACCACATTCCTGCGTTGCATCAGGAAATGAGGAAAAGGAAGCTCCTATGAGTACCCTGTGGTGTATCCTGGGGTATCATAGGAGCCTCTTTTTGGGCTATTTTCAGCAATGCGTGTCAATATACACGTCTAGCGTCCTGAACTTGGTAGAGCCGGTGATTGCAACCGTCTTAGGCTTCCGCCGTTAAGTATCTTGTGCCCTGGTGCATTCTTTTCTCCTATGTTGTAAATATCACTAGGTACTCTTTTGAGCTAATAGGCCCCTTATTGAAGTGGCTTTTACTTCTCCCTAACTCATAAGAGGCTTCAAAATTAAGACCTTTGTTTTTGCATACCTCAACCATTTCTTTCTTTAAATACCCTGAAATAACGAAAGCAAACAACCTGGGCTTCTTTTTGCATGCAGCTTTTATTACCTTACCCCACCATTTAAAGAACCCCTCCCTGGGCAGGTTTTCGGCCCCCTTCGTAGAATATACTTCCGTGTTCCAATAAGGCGGGCAGGTAAAGACTGCATCATAGTTTTCCTTAGGGGATAGGCTGGCTGCGTCCTCGTTATAGAAGACTTTATTTTCCATCCCTAGAAACTCGGCTAGCTCTTTGCAGTTCGCGGTAACCTTACTTCTTATATCATTATAGATATACGGGAATTCCCTCGTGCACGCAGTAAGCCGGTGCCCCCACCCACCGCACGGGTCATATATGCTGGTAACCTTGTAGTCCTCTATAAATTTTCTCATCCAGTGCTGGCTAAAGTGGGAAAATGGTGCTTTCACCATGCCGCTTATTTTGAATCCCCTTAAAATCTCCCATGCCGTCAGCTCTCCCCAGCCTTTCCCTATGTACTTAAGCCTGTTGGCTACAAGCTTCTCCCTTACTCTCTGGTCTTTCCACATTTTCAGTTCCTGCTTAAAGAATAACCTACTTTGAAACTGTAAGACTAGCTTATTATGCCTTGGAACCTTATCATAGCCTGGTATTGAGGCGTGTATTAGTTCATATTCCCGTCTTAGTGCGGAGACCTTGAATATAACCTTTAGTTTGTCATAGTAGGTGTTAGGGTACAGGCTACTTAGCCAAGCAAGAACTTCTGGTTCAGAGAAAAATTCCTTCCAATTTAAGGAATTGTTTCTTGCGGTGTTTCTTTTCCGCACATCCAATTCTGTATAGATTTTGATGGCGTTTGAGTAAAAGGGCGCGTGTTTTCCTTTCTTATACTTTAAAGACGCCCTATGCTCCCATTTCTTCACCAAAGACCGGCAAACTGGGTCTTTTGTATTATACGGCCTACCACCATGGCAAAAGTATCCTTGGTATTCAATAAACAGGTCATTTATAGGTACATAGAAGTCGCATTTAAAGTTGTACCTGTCGTCCCCGTACTGGCGCTCTACCTCAGGGAAGTATTCTAGTAACGTCCGGTATAGGTTATCTTCTGAAGAGGATTTACATCCTATTACACCGCGGGTTTTCATGGTTTCCCGTCTTTTCCGAACGGTAGCCTCTGAATTGAGCTTCTTGTCTATTTCTTTCCGCATAGAGGACTCTGCGCACATTACGTTAGGAGCTCCGTACTTCTCTATGCAGGTTTCCTTTATCTTTTTCCGAATAGACGGATTCTGAAACTGGAAGTCATATCCTGTCTTTTCCCTGTTTGTCTGTTTCCACTTGTTCCGTATCTTTTCGGACTGACCTGCGTTATTAACTCCCCAGTTCCGCTGAAAGGATGCTTCTACCTTAGACTTTACATCAGAACGATGGAGAGCGCAGGTATTGCCTCCCTTCTCCATGTTAGTTCTTTTTCTAAGTTCGGTCTGGCACTCTAGGCTACCGCAGGTTTCACCTTTGTACTTACCGTTCTTGCCGCTATTGCATATTCCTTTCTTAGGGGCGCTTCGGCAAACCGGGCAAACATAGCTGCTTATAACCCTGGTTGTATTTAAGTGATATGACAGGAAGAACCTGGACAGGAGCTTGAAATATTCAAAGGTAGGGCATACCGAGGGGTACTGCGCAGAAAAGGACTCATAGCATTTAAGGTTGGTTTTCTTACCATGAGGGGATAGTTTACCACTTTTGTCAAGTTCTAAGGAAGACCAATCGTATCCTGTATAAGCAGAAGCCACGTGCTTTTCAAAGACGGTTTTTGAAGCTTTGTTCATCGAGTATCCCCTTTTAACCCAGGTACTGTAAATGCTTGGTTATGCCAATATCATACAATTAAACGAACAGGAGATGTTATGGCGAACTCCCTTCGGCCCTCTACCAATAACCTGCGAAAACTTGGTAATTTCAGCCAGATGTTTCGCTGGGGTATTAAGGTAACCCAGTGGCCCAACAAAATGTCGCAGTGGGCAAATGCCAGTCAGGACTTCAACATCCGCGCCCTTTCGGCCTCGGTGCCTGAAAAGACCGGTACTTCGGCTGAAATACAGATTCGCGGCAACAAAGTGCGCCAGCCGGGTACTGCTGAATACACCAGCCCGTGGAGCTGCACCCTGATGGAAACCAACGATACCTTCGTGCAGAAGATGCTGCATGATTGGCACAACCTGTATTGGGATACCAACCGCGAAGTTCCCACAGGCAACAGTTCTGGTATCACGCAGTTCAAGGCCGACCTTGAAGGCATCATTGAACTTTACCAGCTTAACAACCTGGATGAACCCATCTACAAATACACCCTTATCGGTGTGTATGTGGAAGGCTACCAGCGTGGTGACTTCGACGGCTCTACCGCAGACCCGATGCAGCCTGCTATCAGCTTCGCCTTTGACTACTTCACGGAAGAGGCGATTTCGGCAGACCTGGTCTTCCCCTCGGTTTACGCTGACGGCTTCACCTCTTAGGTGGCTACCTGCGGACAGCGTGTTCTGGTTTTCCAGGACACGCTGCTCCGCTGATTGTATTGCTATTCGATAAAAGTAGTGTTATTGTCGGTTAGGGAACTCTGCAAAGAGGTGAGTTAAACCTTTAGGAATCGAGGCGTTAAGATGGGAACCCCTAGAGTCCGCAGAATAAAGGAAGAAACGAAACGGAACCTGCGTAAATGCCATACCCCAGGTTGCAATAAAATGATTACAGATTACAGATGCGAAGAGTGCTGGATGAAGCTGCAAGGCTTTGTTCCTCACCACCGTCATGACACAAGCATGATTGAACTTGGAGGGTCTCGGTCAGCCCGACATAGCTCACCAGGCTTCGAATAAGGAGTGCATATGCCGGCCGTACACAGACAGGGAGACTTTACGTGTGGTCATGGTTGCTGGCCTCCTGAGGTTCCTTCATCCTGGAGCCCTAACGTATTCATTAATGGAAAACCTGTAGTTCGTAACGGTGATACTCGCGTTCCTCATTGCTGCCCGCCTCCTTGTCACGGCGCTACTTACGTAGGTGAGTCTAACGTGTATGCAAATGGTAGTGCGGTTCAGCGCATAGGTCACCCACTTAGCTGTGGTGATTCTGTATGCCAGGGTTCACCGAACGTCTTTTCCCCTTAGATAACACAAGAAATTTTAATGCAGATACGGGCCCTATTCTACAGGGCCCACGTAACTGGAGGGTAACGTGCTAGCTATTGAGAAATGCGTCTATACGGACGTGAACTCCGCAAAAATCACACCGGGCACACCTCCCCTTACGACAAACAGGGATGCAGTGTTTTATTCTCTGCACAACCTTCTCACCACAGTTGTTGGCGAGCGTCTAAACGAGGTTACCTACGGTGTAAATCTTCCTGACAACCTTTTCGAGCAGGTAGACGACACTACGGCATATGAAATACGGTTCGGCATTATCAATGCCGTTATGGCTTGGGAGCCCAGGGTGACTACCAATCTTACCGAAACCGTTATTACACCCCTCCCTGACGACAACGCATATGATATGCACCTAGTGTTCGATTTGGTTGGTCTGGATGATACTTCGTTGATTATCTCCGGTATATACAAAAAGCAATTCACTAAGGACCTGGCGGGTTCATAAGGAAAGGGTATATGGATATCAGCACGACAAATCCTAACAAGAGAACTACCTCTGGGTCTGTGGATACCCTGTTCCTTCTTGACAGGCAGCAGACCTCATACCTCAACATATACAAGATTGCCCAGGAGTTTGTCCTCAGCAAAGACCCTGAAAGCAGCTGGAAGGACTTCTGGGCTGGTTCGGTTGGCACCACGATTATGCAGCTTATGGCTGGCCATTCCGAATACAATGCCTACAATGCAATCACAGCCAGGCGAGAGGCCTTTCTTTTTGAGGCGAAGCAGAGGAGCTCCGCTCTTTCCGTTGCCTCTACTCTTGGTTATCCTGTATTTCGCGGCCAGAACCTTCATCTTCTTATTACCTTCGTCCCGGACGCTACCCGAACTGTAAAGAAGTTCGACATTGTAGGCAGCATGTCTACTCTCGACCTGGTTTCTCTGGAGGACAAGGTATTTACCTACGGCCAGAAAGCTGAATTGCTTGTTTCTGTGGGCAAGTTGATGGAAGAATCCATCTCCATTCCCTCTGCAAAAACCCATTGGTTCCGTTTCTACTCTGACAAGGTATCAGAAGATATTCTGCTCCAGCTTAATGGCAGCGAAGTTCCATATAGCCGTTCTATATTGGATGTACTGAAGGATAGTTTTGCAGTCCTCAGCAACAGCGTTGGTGGCATTGACGTTCTTTACACCAACCGCTATCCTCCGGCTGCTTGGTCTCCCATGTCGCGCTATACCTTCTATGACTACATCAAGCCTAACTATACCTGGCGTGTAAACCACCAGTACAACGTAGGCGATGTGGTCACAAGCCTGTCAGATAGCAGCAATCTTCCGGTCTTCTACACTTGCACAAAAGCCGGCATTTCAGGTTCTATTGAGCCTACTTGGCCTACAGTACAGGGTCAGTCCGTTGATGCAGGAAACAATACCTGGAAGAACACGGGAAAGAAGGAAACTCCCCGTTACTTTAAGAGCCTAACCCAGGGAATGGCTGTAAGCGGCAATTCCGAGCCCAACTGGCCTAACGTGATTGGTGCTACCATTACAGAAGGAAAGATTACCTGGGGCTGCGTGGATACCTATACCGAATCGAAGTACAACTACGATACCGGTGACATCCTCAAACTCCTGTATGTGGAAACGGAAGAGATTACCTTTGACTCTGACAAGCTCGCTTTTGACTGCGGCGTTGCAAGTGCCATCACAATACAGAGCAAGTATCAGGAGCCTGAATCAATATCGCGTATCCAGGAAACCGCTCCACTGTACCATGAAACGCAGCATGTTATTCGCGGTCGTGAGGACTACAGGAAACTCCTGCGCTCGGTTATCTCCAACATTTCAGATACAAACTCCTACGACATTAGCCCAGCCGTTGTTGCCGTAACCTACGTAAAGGACCACACGCAGAAAACGTGGGCCCCTAGCATCATGGTTAGCGAGGGTGATGAAATTCTCCCTAGCTACCAGAACGGCTTCATCTATAAGGCAACGCGCGGAGGCTACGTCGCAAGTAACCAGAGTGGTAAAACTCTGGATGTGGAACCTATATGGTCAAAGTCCCTGAATACCCTCACTGAGGACGGGCAGGTCATATGGCGTACCCTTGCACTTAACCCCGTTGCTGGTGCAGTCAAATGGCGTTCAAAATTTGTTTACAACGTAGGAGATTACTGCCTGCCCAGCGACAGCGAATCCTTTCCCGGTATAATGTTCCGCGTTGACCGCGTAGATTCTGAACCTGACTGGCCGGCACTCATAGGCTCTACGGTTGTGGATAACGAGGTGGAGTGGGTGTGTGCAGAAACCATATATCTTGAGGGCTATACTGCCTCCTACTACCAGACAAATACCGCATACAACGCAGGCGACCTTGTCCAGCCGGTTCTTGAAACAGGCTATTTCTATAAGGCTCGCAATGCTGGCACCTCCGGTGCAGTTGAACCTGACTGGCCTACTACCATATGCAGCACCTGCCTTGACGGCGAAATTGAATGGGAGTGCTACGATACTCTCACTTCCGAAGTCTATCAAAAGAATACGGCACAGCGTACCCTTGAGGCTTACAGGCCTTTTGGTGTGCAGCCTCCCGTAATACAGGACCCGGTTCTTGTTCATGTTGGTCTTGGCATCTATCTTGACCTGCTTCGCAAGGTTGATGAATCGCAGGTGAGGGCTGATGTGCAAGCCATACTTAACAGGTACCAGAAGGTGCTTGCGTTGGACTTGCGCATTATTGACTTTGAAAACGTCCTTGAGCAGAACCTCGACTATGTGCGGGTAGCCCGCGTATATTGTCTGGAGAACAGCAAGACCAAGAACTGGCAGCCAGGCATGCTATGCAAAGACGGGGACGTTGTAATTCCTAGCAACCGTGCTCCTGCTCCTGGATTCAGCGGCCTACCGTCAGCTAGGGCTACGGACTACACGAAGGGCTGGGCTGGACTTGACGAGGCTGGATATACTGACCTTCTCTATCGCGCTAAGGTTGTTGCCGGAACACTTCAAGGGAAGACCTCTGGTTATACTGCATTCCCTGACCGTGGCGTGAGCGGAAATGTTGAGCCCTCGTGGCCTACTGTCGAAGGGGAAACTGTTACAGAAGGAAGCATTACCTGGACAATGGTTTCCCGCTCCTCTGTTAGCAGCACTCCTGCAAGTTGGCTTCCAGGTACCACATACTTCCTCGGCTCCATGGCTACTCCAGTAAACATCCTGTTCAGCAGCCTTGTTGCCAAGGTAACAGACATTGCTTACAATGAACCTGCGTGGCCCCAGGAAGCGAACAAGATGGTACGGGATAACGAGCTTTACTGGCTGTCCTTTAATCCGCAAGAGAGAATCCTTCCTCTCGCCTGGAACGAGTATTACATCTTCCGGTCCGAGTTCAAGATTACCTTACGCGGTGAGGAGATGGTATAATGGCTAGCCCTATTGTATCCGCGTCAGAAACCGAAAGTATCGTGCGCAACTTGCAGGCAACGGCTACTGGTGTTAAGTACACCTTTCGCGGTGAGTACCAGTCTGGTGCTGCATACAACGTGGACGATTACGTCTATGTCCCTACCTATCCTGGCTACCTGTATGTTGCTACCACTGCAGGTGTTACGCAGGGTGATACATACGGGAAGACCTCTCTCACCGAGCCTGCCTGGGATTTGCTTAGTACCTACACCTATGACAACCAGTTGCAGTTTGTTCCAGAAGAGGTGCCTCAGGCTGATGCCCTTGCTGCTAAGACCTGGTCCCCTCGAATGGACGTTACAGTAGGGGCTCTCCTGTCCCCGTCTGCTGGCCCAATCATAGTGCATGGTTCAGAAGACCAGTACTTTGTTTTCAGGCTGAAGAAGATTGTGGTCAATGTTGACTGGCCGAGAACACCAAGGGAATACATAACGGACAATACCGTTATCTGGGAGTGCCGCGTTTCCTATGGAAAGCTTCTCCCGGCTGCGCGGCTTCAAGAGCCAATGTTCCAGGAACTTGTTGAGATTCTGGACTTCCTCAAGTTGCATGAAGAAACCTTCTTCGACGACCTTACCTACAAGTATGCAGACCAGGTGCGCCTTCGGTCTACCTCGGTTAAAGAGGTCGTGGCAGAATTTGGTTATAACTACATTACAGACTTCCTGGGGCTGACTTCAAAAGAGTTGCAGTCTACCATGGAATACATATCCCTGATTCACTACCTAAAAGGTCATGAATCCGGCCTCTCCCTCGTATTTGAACTCCTTGGTGTCGATGCGCGATGGGAAGAGTGGTGGGAATCTTCTCCTCAGGGTACTCCAGATACCTGGAAGCTGTGGGTGAACCTGGACATTGCAAAGGCGTCAGGTTCCCTTGCTGACAAAATCATTAACTTTACTCGCCAATACGTTTACCCTGTAATGCAGGACTTTGAGGTTGCCTATTCGGTTGACCTCATAAAGCTTGGCGCTACTATTGGCGGCTACATAGATACTTCCTACTCCATTACTGCCCAAAGCGGTCTGATGATGATGCACGGTGTAGGAGGCTACCGGGACAAGTCCTACGACTTTAGCCTTAGCGCCGTCGTTCATCCTATTCTTGGCAAACACGATACATTCCTTAGTCAGGTGTTCGGCTTCAAGTCTATCTTTGGTGACGTCGGCACCTGGGGAAGTCAGTGGATTCAATACAACTATGACACAAGCAACCGGACTCCTATCGTAGCCAGTACAGACGTAACGGACCCGGATGCTCTCGCATTTATAACCGTTGCAGATAAGCGGGAGGACTAAGATGGCTGAAGTCACACCCGGTGTGAACTCGTTCCTTACATTTGCTGAGGGTATAACAAACCCTGAGCTTGTGATGGATGCGGCAACCTACGAAAGCAATGTTCGGCGTAAGTCAGGCTTTGTTGCAGGCGAGCCCGCGGATAACACCCTTATGAACACCATATTGCAGCAGTTGTCGGCGTCCATGAAAGGACTTACCGATGTAATTGCGGCCAATGGTGTCGATGTATCGAAGACCGTTACTGCCCAGGAGATACAGGACGGTCTTACTGCGGCCCTGTCTAACATGATAAATGTTCAGGTAGTGGCTGCTGTAACCCCTATCTTGGAACGCATGCAGGCGCAGATTGATTCGTATGCTGCTGCATACCACGGCGTTCCTGTAAGGGGTATTCTGCCAATCTCCTGCACCGAAGCGGAGCTTGCGCAGTTTCTTATCGACTATCCCCATTATGCCGTCTGTGACGGTACAAAGGGAACGGTCAACTTACAGGACAAGTTTATCATTTGTGCTGGCCCTAACACGCCGCCTCATGAGGCCGGTGGCAGCAGGACTTCGGATAAGCTCGCTGTAAAGGAACACGCTCTTACCGAGGACGAGCTTCCTAAGCATCGGCACGTGGTGCCTGGCTCAGGCGAGGCCCTGGCCGTAGAGAAGTGGCCTTACGGTGCTCCGCCGTCTGCAAAGACCTACATCGGTACAGAGTCCGAACAGGGCTATCGGGTATATTCATCACCAGTTGGCAAGGGTATCGGTCATACGCATGACATTGTGGATACAACCGATGCTGACCCGGCAAAAGGCAAGGGCATGATGCCTCCCTACTATGCCCTTATCTATGTGCAGAAAGTGACCCCGTACTAAGGGTCTAAGGAGTTATGTATGGCTGGTGAACTTTCTCGCATCGTTCTTATTGAGGAACTGGATACCTGTAACCCAGAAATATTCCTTGATACGGATAATACCGTCTGGGGAATCATCGAAATAGGTGGAAAGACCTATAAGGTGAACATGCAGGACTTTGTGGCTTTATCAGATGGCAATGACCCAAGGGTGCCCGGTCTCATAAAGCAGGTGGATGACCTCACTAAGTTGGTTAAGACCTTGGTCTCTGGGCTGGACGAAAATAAGGTACTCGAGGATTAGGTTCCTTCGAGCTTTGCTTAATAATTGAGGAGGTCGAACATGGCTGATAGCCCTTCGGTTCTTAAAGGTCTTTTGACTTCAGAGGGCCTTGCAAACTGCATTCGTATGGCCAGCAATGGTGGCTGGCATATATACCCTACGAAGTTCTGCATATCGGACGTGATTGGCGAAATTGCCATCACGCGAACCACGCTGGACAGGTTTGATACCTGGTATGAGGCCCCAATTTCTGGCCGCATTGTGCAGTCCGCGGAAACCATTGAGTTCCTCTGCACCATACCGCCTGGCGTTGCCGCAGACCTCATGTATATCCGTGAAATCTACCTTATGGCAGAAACAACGGATGGTACCGAGTTTATGCTCGGCATCTGCGGTATTGACGGCGTTGCTTCCTATGACCCCTCCGGGTCTACCAAGCTCCGTATTTTGATTAACATTCAGAACCTCAATCTCACTGACCTGTTTGTATTCAAATACACGCAGGCACAAGAGCTTGAAGACCATAACAACGACCCAAATGCCCACCCTGACCTGTCTGCCCTGGCTACAGGCGTCGGTAAGCCTACGGTTGTTTTCAACAACTACGTCGCATCGGAAGGCCAGACTCTTTTCGTTGACTCTTCCGGTGGCCCTGTTGTTATTCAGCTTCCTAGAACTGGTCTTCGCCAGGGCTCCCGCGTTGAGGTTGTTGACGTAGGTTGGAAGTGCGATACAAAAGGAAAGGAAATCTCTGTGGTATCAGTTGACCACAAGATTGACAAGCGCACAGCCCAATTCGTCATTAACCAAAAGGGTGCATCCGTTCGCTTCCTCTATTGGCCTAACCACAAGAGCTGGTGCGTGGACGTAGGCGGTCGTTTCTATGCAGACCTTGAACACGCCTACGACGAAACAAAGACTACCCTGCTGTACACTGAATACATCGGCAAGAACGGCACGGTTATCATCAATACCCCTGGTGAAACTACGGCCAAAATAGGCGATGTTATCTTCATCAAGACCGGTGACCCCAGCGTTACTGAGGATAATCCGCCCGTATACGGCCTTAACCTTCCGGCTGCACCAGCGGCCGGTGACCGGGTTACGTTCATCGACTGCAACGGCAACTTCAAAAAGAATCCGCCGAAGGTCAATGGCAACGGTCATACCATTCAGAACTCCGCCAACTACTTCACGATGGACAAGCCCTATGGTCTGTATAGCTTCTATTACGACTCCATCACCGAGGACTGGAAGGTAACGGTACAAAGTACCCGCGCTACAACAGCCGGCGGCTTGCAGGGCACGCGCCTTGACCAAGTGTTTTGGACGGTCGTTCCTGCGCAGACGGTTCTCACTGTTCCTGAATACACCGTAGGGTCATCTTTTGCCGTGTGGCTGGACGGCGTTCTTTGCACGAAAAGTGACACCAATGACTCCCTAGGCCAATACGCTGAAATAGGCGTTGCAGGTGACCCGAGCACCAAGTTTATGTTCTGGGATGAAATTCCGGCAGGAATGACCATCACCACTTTGAGCTAGGGAGGTCATAATGGCTACCATAAGAAAAGCCCTTACTCCGAGTAGCATTCAGGAGATGCAAGAATGGATGCCTGACGGAGAGGTTGGCAACAAAAATCTTCCTTCCCTGCAGGAGTTCATAGACTCTGCAATTCGCCAGGACGGGGCCTTGACTGGCTCTATTGCAGACCCCCTTTCCTACAACAAGATGCTCCGTCAATTGTCCCTTGTGGTAGTTGGCATAGCAAAGTACATAGCTAGCCAAGGTCTGCCTGTTCGGGACTCTGATACATCGGCTAACATTTCGGAGTCCTTTGCGGCTGCGATTAAGCAGAATATACAGGAAATCATTGACCCGGCAGACGGCTCGGGTGGCGTAAAGCAGGATGTAACTTACGAGCCTTACAAGCTTGTAATGGCGCAGACTACACCTGCCCGAGCTCCGCTCCAAATAATGGAATACGACATTGGCCGAAAGTCTATGATTGCTTTCTTTGACGGTGTGTATATTGAGCAGGGAACGGCTGAGGATGAATTGGGAACCCCTTCGTGGTACGAGGTTGGTGATCCTACGTCCACTAGCACTACCGTCAAGTTCAACTGTGAACTGCCTGCAGGCGTTGTTATTACCTTCATTCGTTTAGGTGATTTGCGCTACGTCCTGTAAGGCACAAAAACTTCTATGGAGATTGACATGGCAAAACCGCGTAAGACTGACACCAAGGGCCAGCCTGAAGCTAACACGGGCTTAGATGAAAACCAGCCCGAATGGGCCAACATGGAAAACCCGGAAACCGACGAAACCCAGAACGATGCGCCTGCTGAAGGCAATCAGAACGGTGCGCCAGCTGAAGGCAGCACGCCCAGCGAAGGTGGTCTTGAAGACCTGGATACGCCCCACGAAGCTGCCAAACCCGCTAAACCGACTACGCCGGTCGCTTCCTTTACAGGCAAAGACGGGCAGGCTGCTATTGCTCTCCTGTTCAATAAGGTGATGGGGCATGACAATATGCCTGAAGGTTGGACTCTCCAGAATAGCACCAAGCTTGTGCGCGACGCCTGGGCCAACAGCAAGCACGGTCGCCCTTACCCGGGCTACGATACTGCCCTCGTTGAGCTTACCAAGGACCTGTAAGTCCATCGGCGTTTAGCTTGTTTAAGCTGCCCGGTCTTCTGACTGTGGCAGCTTTTTTGTGGCTAATTACCCTAAATACATGCAAAATAGGGCTCAGGAAGAGCATCATGTAACCTATTGTTTTATATGAAGGTATTTTTGGGGTATAATAAGATACGTCTTACGAAAATTTGCCCAAAAAGAAGCTCCTACGGGTACCCTGTGGTGTATCCTGGGGTATCATAGGAGCTTCCTTTTCCGCACATTTCCAGCGCGTATAGATTCTTACCGATGTAGCCTTATTTCTTGCAAAAACTTGCGCACGATAGTGGGAGGCTTAACGGCTCCCTTTAGAACTCTTTGTGTTCCGTGCTTCATTCGTTTGTGGTAATCCCTGTCCCGAATCATTACTTCTACCAGTGGAACACCTTTCCACACTGTAAGAACCCTGGTGCTTACCGTGCGCGCCCTGAGGACTATAGTGTGGATGTACAGTGCCGTCTTGTGGTGCTTCGTGCAAAGAAAGTTCAGCCAAGCCATCACCTGTTCCTCTTCAACAGGTATGAAGAAGAGGGTATGCTTTGGGAGAACGTGCCGGCACCAACGGTTGTTGTAAGTAAGCGTTCTCCTCGGAGTAAACCTTAGGAGTCTATACTCTTTCACGGCTACCTCCAGGGTTTATCTGTTAGTCGTCACTGTCCGGGTCTTGCAGTCCCATGTTTTCAATAACGCGCAGGACAACGGCTGGTGCGGGGAAGCCTACCGTATCCCAGAACTTCTTCATCAGAAGCGGGTCGATATAGGAGCGGATAGAGGTGTTATTCTCTGTCTGACCCAGCTTTGCCGCCACGGCTGATACCGCTTTATCGAAGATTTCCTTGGCCTGCGCCTTGGTCATTTTCTTCTTGGCATCCTTAAAAGCAAGCTCATTGAAAATCTTGTTAGCCCAGATTTTACGGAAGCGGTGAGGAGAACCGCCGAATCCCGTACCCTTAAGATACATGCCTACCGTAGTAGGGCTAAGGGGACGCTCACCGTCACGAGAAAAGATGTATTGGGAGGCGGAACGGTCAGCAATCAACTTGGTGATGGCCTTTACCGAAATAGCATCTTCTACCTTATGTGACTGCGGTACGCCTTTTTTGCCGATGTACTTCAGCAGGAAACCGCCCTTGCTTTTCTTGGCATGTTTCACCTTGAGGTTATGGATACCAAAGGTGTTGGCCTTCTTCTCTGAACCAGGGTTACCTATGCGCCCGGCTGTTTCGTCAATGACTCGAATTACCAGGGCTGCAAGAGCATCCACATTATTAAACTTGCCGTTGAGGATAGGCTTTATATCGGAAGCAAGAGTTGAGCGCAAGTCCTCAAGTCCGTTTACAGACTCTCGCGCCCCGTTGTGCAGCTTTTGTGCCGACTTCTTCCGATGCTCCGCAGTGTACACCTTAACCGGTATGCCGCTATTGATTGCAGGCATGTGGGTGCAGTAGTAGGTATCATTGTCCTTCGTATACTTCGGATTCATCTTCACATTCTGGCCTACAACAGAGTCCAGGAGTTTACCATCCTTTGTATAGTAAAGGAACATCTTGGCCTTTGTGTCACCAAGACCAACCTTACCAACAAACCCGGGGTCGATAGGGTTAGGTATGCTAAGGTCTTTTAGGACATTCTTGGCTACCTTCACGTCAACGAGGCTGTACCCGTTCTTTTTGAAGGCTTCCACAACAGCAGACTTTGCGGCCTTCTTGGTTGCATTGGTAGCTTTCTTCCATTCCTTGTACTTTTCAGGAAACTTTTCCTGCATAGCCTTGAGGTCAGCAGCCTTAGGCTCTGCGGTCTTGAAATACTTCTTTGTGATTGATGCCTCGGACTTCTGGGCAACCTGCAAGCTTTTTGCAGCATCATCGCGGCTCGGGTCAGTTTCAAGGCTCTGCAAGTATCGGGCAAGGAGCTTGTCAGGAATGAACCGGGCCTTCGTTTGGATGAAGGTAAGGTCATCTTCGTCGAGCTCCTCGCCTGCAATAATATTGCGCAGGTGCTGCAAGTAGTTCCAGCCAGAAACGGAAAGCTGCTTCTTTATCTTAGCCTGATTGGTTTGCAATACCTTTTCAATCTTCAACCAGGCATTCGGCCCGAACGGGTACTTTGTATACGGAAGAACATTGCGCAGTGCTTCAATGTTCGATACCTTAAGGGCTTCCAAGCCTTCGAGGAACTCCTCAAGGAGAACGTCATACTTGGCTTTTGTGCCAATGAGTTTCTTCTCCAGGTTATTATCTGCCGATACACCGTAGGCAGACTTCAGCAGGGAAGGAACAGTGCAGCACAGGTAGGTGAGAATAGGGCGAGCCTTGCTGTCTATGAAGGCATCCTTTACGCCAGCCGTAACAGTCGGCTTCAAATCCAAGTCCTCTTCCTGAAAGAAAAGAACAAGGTCTATTTCGGAAGGTGTCAAAAAGTCATTCATGTTGACCTCTAATTGAATGGTTTTGAGTAGCGGGTCTTCTTAGACGAAGCTGACCCTCCCATGTGACTATGCTTCTTTCGATGGCATGAAAAACACAGGAGTTGCAGGTTATCATCTTCGCAATCGCCGCCTTTAGACAGGGGTACTATATGATGGACATGCAGCCACTTACTGTTCTTAGGGTACTTCTTACCACACTCTTCGCAGGTGTAGTTCATCATTTTCTTGTAGTGGCGTGCAATCTCCGGCCAATCCTCAGGATATAGGTCCTTCAACTTGGATAGAGCTACCATGCTTAGCACCAGTATCCCGGAGGTGTAATGCGAAATACCATACCCTGAAAATGGCTACCACCGCCCCACCAGGGCCGAATTTCTACAGGAGAGTCTACAAAGAAGATGGAGTTCTGAAAGCCCCAGGAGCCGCCATTATTTACTCGAAGGAACGGAAAGACACCAGGGGTCGGCCCAGTTTCGTCAAAAATATCGAACCCAGTATCTCTGGAATAGGAAGAACTGCAAGCACCGTAAACACCAGGCTCGAGGCGCTGCGAGGTCTTATTATCGGATATTTTCGACCCATCTTCCGCCCACTGCGGCGACCAACCGTTCGTTGTATGGTAATAGTAATACAGGACGCGGCAAGCGTTCTTTACATTGGTTATGGTAGATGCAATATACCTGTCCAAAGCATCGTAGTACCAGAACATTTCATCCAGCGGCTTTACTTCGGCAAGGGGCTTTCCGCCTGGGCCGGCGGGCTTACCGAACGTGCGAGCCCAAGGTTTCAGATAAGAGTATCCAGGTGTATCGCTCAATGCAAGACACCTGCTACGCCTGTTAGGTCGGGTATCGGTAACGTCAGGGTTACCGGCAAGAATAGATACCCAGTCTTTATAGGTCACCACTTCCCTGCGGTCGTGGTTGTGAAGAAGAGGGCAGTTTATCTTGTTGAAGTTCTCTTCGGTCATCGGGTTTGCATTATTGGCACCGCTTGTCCAAACAAAAGCCGGATTAAGCATCCTGTAGACTGCATCATTCAAGTTGACCAAGTTGATATTTGCCATGTTAGCTCCTTAGCACCAATACCCTGGGGGCGTAATGCGGAATACGATGCCTTGCATGACATGGGAACCGCTGCCAGACCACATGATTTCTATGTCAACTGGAGAGTCCACAAAAAAGATGGAGTTCATGTATCTCCACACCCCGCCGTTAGGGTCAGAATACTGCAAGAGGTAACTGCCTGGGGTAGGCCCGGTAGAGTCATTTATACTAAAGCCAGTACCAGCATTGCTGTAGGCCATGCTACTGGCACCATACACGCCTGGCTGCAGGGTTACGCGAGCACCTGGCTCTACCGTGATGCCAGTTTCTGCCCAGCGCCACTTCCATCCGTTGTTATGATACCAGTGCATTACTCGGCACGGGTTGTTTACGTTGTTAAGGGTATAACGAAGCTGCCTGTCCAAAGCATCGTAGTACCAGAACATTTCATCCAGGGGTTTTACCTCAGCAAGAGGCTTCCCGCCGGGTCCTGCAAACTTACCGAAAGTACGAGCCCACGGCTTCAGGCCTGCCCTCTGGGCAGAGTCGCAAAGAGCAAGGCAGCGGCTAGCGGCATCTGAGGTTGTGTTGGTTACATTCGGGTTGCCTGCAAGGATAGATACCCAGTCTTTATAGGTTACTACTTCCCTTCGGTCATGGTTATGAAGCAAGGGACAATTTACGGCATTGAAGTTGGCTGGGCTAAGGGCCGTACTCTCAAAGCCGTTCCAAGGCCACGCAGGATTGAGCATTCTATAAACAGCGTCATTGAGATTGACCAAATTGATATTTGCCATATTGAATCTCCTGGTGAAAGCAAGAAGGGCTGCCCTGCATTATACAAGGCAGCCCTATTGTGCCGGCTAGTAGCTCACTTTGGGGTACTTGCTCTGCAAGAGAATGGTGCTCACTTCAAGCGTGTTTGCACGAACCGAGTTGGTAACTGTGAGGTCCTCGGCCACCGTCTGCCCGCGCAGCACGAGGTCAGCAAGAGGAACAGACCAGTACGTTTCGCCCTGGTATTCCATGACCAAGTTCTGCGGAAGATAGACATACAGCTTGTAGCCGTTATCCGGTCTTGCGGAAGCGAGGTCGATGCCCATATCGAAAGTCACAGCAGCAACCGAATAGGGCGGAGTGCTTGCACGGGTTACAAGGCCTGTAGCCAAGTCCAGCACCCACTTCTTTGTGGGGCCGGAGAACTCCATCGTGTTTCCACGATGAACCACCTGTTCAATATATTCCTGAGCCTTCGGAATCACAATGTCCTTGTACTTGCTAACGCCACCTTCGGTGTAGAAGCACATAACAACGGCATCGCCGGATGCTGCATCGTAGATTTCCCTGGACATGAACACCGTGTTTGCATCCAAGCCCTGACGTTGGTTTGTTACCCTTACCTGGCCAGTAAACGGGGTAACCCCAGGGAGTACCGTACCGTCAATGTCCTTGAATACCATCGAACACTTCTCGTCCGTAAATTCAAAGTAAGGAACAATGTTCAATTCAGCACCAGGATAGTTCGGAACAAGTTGGTTGTTGCGGCGAGCGTAGATGCCAGGCAGAATCTGGTTTTCATACAAGGCATACATAGGCTGACGGGCCGTTGTTTGCATGACAGGAACCACCGGAGCACCACGAGCTACGCCGTAGTCAGCAGCGGCCAGGGTTGCATACGGCAGATTGCGCGTCATGTCAATGACCGTGGGGGCTTCATTGCTAGACCAGTTTGCTACGTTCTGTTCACGCGACAAATCCCGCCTGAATATGCGGTGCTTGCGGAATCGGAAGTCATACGCATGGCCGGCGCCGCCCTGTGAACCCATCGTTGTAAGCGAACCACCTGCAAGCACGGCAGCCTTAAGGTTGAAAGAACCCATCTGCACGAACTGTCCAGGAACGCGGCCTGTAACGGTAGTTGTTACCACTTCATTCACAATGAGCATGGTCAGCATAGGAGAACCGTAGTAGTTATCCGTAATCTGACCGCACAACCAAACCCGACATTTGTTGCCGCCGCGGAAGACATTGCCCACAGCATACTCTGTATCGGTAGGGAATGCTTCCCAATGGTCCTGCATGCGGTAGGCCACGCCAAAGTTCGTGGGGGTAGTAATAAGGCCGTCCTTTTCTTTCGTGGGACCTACTTCAAACCAGTACTGGTCGGAGTTTGCAATTTCCTGGGGAAGGTGCGAAATGTCCTTTTTGACGTAGTGCGCTTCACCGTAGACGGGCACTTGGTTCTTGTAACCAAGAAGTGAGCAGTCACCGTGCTGCGAGAGGGCATCACCGTCATGCTGCGTATAGGTAGACATAAAGCGAACCGCATCCGTGGTTCCAGGAATCAAATGGGGTTCACCCCACACCTTTGCAGGTACTGCAAGGTCAGCGCGGGCTGCGGCATTAGCGTCAGTGCCGAAGTCACGGACGAGTGTATAGTTGATAGGGTTGGGGTTGGTTGCATTGATTGTTCCGCCCACGCGCTCTATGATAGAAACGGGCGAACTCTCCGTGCTGACAGCCGCAATATTGCAACCCAGAGCAAAGCGCAGCGTGGGTATGCCGCCCTTGGAACCATTGGGCAGGGCCCACAACCTTCTGCTTACACCCAATCGCTTGGCGTACCGTGTAAAAGTAGGCACACCCGTTTGAGAATCGCGTTCGAGAACGTAGAAGAAGGCTGCATCGCCCTGAGTAACCAGGTATGCACCGTCCGCCGTTTCGTTCGGGTTCATTGTATTGGTTATGTCGAAGATGTCCTGGATTATGCCGGAGTCAGGATAAGTGACTGCGATAGCCGAGGACATTTCGAGCGTAAAGTAGTATGCAGCCGTGTCAGCAGCGCCAGGGGTAATAAGAATCTTGTCATTGGCGTAAGCAATCAGCCTGCCGCATATCATGCTCTTGGGAAGAGCGAAGGTTGTGTAAGCAGGAATCGACAATCCGTCTTCATCTTCTGTGTAGGTAAGGCGCAAATAGTCTGTGCGCGCCGCTCCCATATCAAAGAAGTATATCTTGGTCTTTACACCCGCGGCCGCTTCAGCCTCAGAGGGGTACTTCACATACGTCAGATGCGCGGATGTAGTACGGGGAGGCAACCAAGCACCGCCGTCTATTACCGTGTAGTCCTCCGCAGTGGAGTCCCATGTAAGAGCAACGCAGCGGGCCGTGCCGTCCGAAGGCCACAGCAGCATGTGCTTATTGTCAATGACAACAGGAAGATGAATCTTGCCCGATGCAAAGTTAATTGCACGGCATACCATCCTCTTAGCGGCTGCATCGTAATAGAAGTCCAAAGCCTGCGTAACCGCTGCAGGAGTAGGTGCGCACAGACATTGGATATGGTGATTATTCCAGTTTACAGCAACCCTGCTTGGGTTCATCCAGTAGGAAGCACCTGTAGCACCGGTGCCGATGCTTGCGTACACGTTAATGTCACCAGGATGGCGCACAAAGTGGGGGCGTATGCCGTCTGCACCGTCCCACGTATCTTCTTGCAGTGGGAGGAACATGGATACTGTGCCCTCGCCCTTGACGAGGGTGCCTGTGCCACCATCGGAACCCGTGCCGAAGTCGCAGTGATAAGTAGTGTTCCACGCATTGCACTCAAAAATAAGAGTGGTCAACGTGGTATCAATCAGCGAGTCAATGCAGTGGCAGTCGAAGTTACGCGTCCACGTATCGGTTCCTGCATTGTAGGTATTCGGCGCCATTTCTGACAAGTTGAAGTACACAAAGTACCTCTTGCTTGCAGCAACGGCTTTGGTGTCCTGGCCAAGATACACGCGGATACCATCTGTGTAAACCATGTTGGGCTTCAACGCAAAGTTGTCTGCAATAGGATTCTTGCCTGAAACGTGGTGCAAGTTGGTCGTATTGGTATGCAAGCCGGTGCAGAGAGTATGCGCAGGGTCATTGTCATAGGAGTTGACAATAACCATCGTCTTGATACCGCCGTCGATGGAGTACAAGATGATACCGCGCTTACCGGCATACGGGCCTCTTTCAATTTCAAACTCGCGGAAGTCCTTGTTGAACCATTTCGCCAGCGAGTCTTTGCACTCAAACCAGCCAATGAAGCCTTCCGGGGTAATCAGCATGGCCTGCAAGTTGGTATTGAACTGGCCCCACAAAATCTGGGCACCCTTGCTGAAGGTATACAGACCGTTATGCGGCGCCCTCATCCTCTTGTTACGGCGAACAGAACCAGATTCAGTCTGCCATTGGCCGGTCTTGAAGGGGAATCGGCGGTTACCGATTTTGTTGTCGGCATACAACATGTCCAGGGAGTTCTTGGAGTTGGGCACAATGTCGTCAATGTCGGTGTGCCCTTCCCAGAAAATCCTGTAATCGCCGAAGTTGGCACCCGGTACAAATGTTTCATCACCGCCGTCGCAGGCCTTTGTGGTAGCATCCAGGATTTTGAATGTGCAGTCTTCCAACTGGAACAGAATATGTTCTGTAAGTGCCGTGTTGACTGCGGTATTAAGGGCATGACTTTCCCTCATGTAGTACGAATGGCGCTCTCCGTTCAGGGAGGTAAGAAGCTCGATGTTGGAGATATTCTGCGGCGTGCGTCCAACGGTGCCAAAATCGCAGGTCTTGTAGGAGCCGTCCGGATACACGCAAAGGGTGGTAGACTGGGTGGCTTCATTGATAATGAAGCATACGTCCTTGTCGTCAGGGTCGAACACGTGGATGACATTGACAGTGCTGCTAGGGCAGTAGATGCCAAGGTCGGTCACTTCGCTGATGGTTCCATCCGCGTTGCGTATGATACCCTTGCCCGGGACCGCTTCATCAAAGATGAACAGGCGACCATACATTTCCACGCAAGCATTCGCCGACGTTATCTTGTAGGGCCCGTTTGTAAGCTGGTAAAAGGCATCTTCGCCTTTGGTCTTTATGACCAACGATTTGTGGTCAAAGTCGATGCGAACGCCGTTGACGGCAAGGCCGCCAACCTGCTTCATCACACCACCTTCTGTAACCTGCAGTTCCAGGATATCCTTTTCTTCCTGGGAGCCGTTGTGGGTATCCTTGCGCGTAACAGCAGCGGTCTTTTGCAGAGTAAGGCCGCTCGCCAGGTCTTTCGTTGTGAGGCCCGCTGCCGGGAAAGTCTTTCCTTCAACGATAACATCGTAGCCAACGAGGGACATTGTGCCGTCGGCTTCCATGAAGATTTTGCCAGCTTCGGTATCGCCCTGCACAATGCCGAGTGCGCCGTTCTGTGCGATAGAAAGACTGCCAGTGGCATTCTTTTTCCATTCGTCGGCATTGGCATAGTAGCGGTACGTTTCAGCCACGTTGCTTTCGCGAACCAGCGTAACGCCGTCGAACGGAATAGTATCAACGCCAGCTGCGGTCTGGTATGCATCAGTAAGTTCAAGCTGCGTAGGAGCGTCGGGGTCAGCAAAGCCGGTAAACGGAACAAGATACACCGTAATGCGCCCTTCAAGGGCGGCAATGCGCGCCGTATTCTGATTCAGCTGGTTGAAAGCTGACGGAGGCATAGCACCGGCATTGGCGCCGTCCGCAAGCGGAATACTTGCATCGGCTTCGCTGGCAGTTGCAGTGCCCAGGCTGTATGAGTGCTTCTTAAGGATAACGGAAGTAGGGGAAGTCTGTACCTGCAGGTCTTCAAGCAGGGCGCGAGAAGCTTCCACTTTGCTCAACTTAGAAGCCACCTCGGCAACCAGCGCAGTAGACGTAAGGGTGTTCCACTGCGTGGGGTCGAACACCGGGCTGGCCACAATGTCGGCTTTCGCGGCATAAATGTCGCCGTTGTAGGCAACGAGGGAGTTGGCGCTGTATGCAGAGCCAGACGTCCAGGTCATAACTTCGCTGAAGGATTCGCTGGTAGCAATGACAGGGAGGTCCAAGAACTTCCTTACGCCATCGCCTACCCGAACAGCGATTTTGTTGTTGGTGAGGATTTCCACACAGAAGACACCGAGGGCAATCACATTGTTGTTGACGGTCCAAATAGCCGTCGTGCCCTTGATTACCTGAGGACCGCAGTTATTCATAGCATAATCCTTGTCTAAGGTTCGTTGTTGTTAACCAGCAAACTGGGCATAGTTATGCGACCAGTCACTCCAAGCACCGTTAGAAAACACGCGGGTCAGAGTATAGCCTAATGTATCCTGTTGCTTGGCTTTCTGGATTATACGCAACTCTGTTCCGTTGAAAGCATGGGTTCCTACTTCCAGCCACCACCAAGCAGTAGAATTAACAGGAGCATTCTGGGATACGTCCATCACACTCTGCAAGTAGAACTTGCCAGCTGTAACGAGTTCATCCCAATCAAGACTGCTGCTGAAAACATAGTCCTCGATGGGCTCTTCCACAGGAGGAATTGGGTTCTCTCCAAGGAAGTTTTCATCGTCTACCAAGTCATACGGGAATTGGTCAGCCCAGTTGTCTGTGCAGCATTCCTGTACTTCATAGGTAATGTTGTAGTGGGGAACCACCATCCTTACGAGGTCTTTATCCATGATGCCGTCGCGGAAGTAGTAAAGCCCCTTCAACTGCTGAATGAAGATGGTCATACCCTGCTTGCGCTCTTCAATAGGTATTTCCCTCAGCGCCTGCAAGAAAGTGGACTTAACGGTAAGACCTGTGTGGCCTGCACCGATAACGTCTGCAAGGTCACGACCGTCAGCAATCTGAAAACCGGTCTTTTCATCCGTACCGTACATAGAGCGGATGGTAGGCATTCGGACAGGGTCAGCCGAGGTAGTATCTGCATACGTCACATAGGGTACTGCACTATTAAGCCAGGGAATATCTGTTCCCACCAAGCGGCCCAGGCTACCTACTGCAACGCGAACGCCCCGAAGCTTTATTCCAGTAAGACTATTGAAAGAAGCCCCACTCGCCTTGATGTAAGTGCCAAGCACGTTGAGGAACGGAACGGTAGCGTTGAGATTAACACCGCTCTCAATGAGGGCAGTATGATAGAACAAAGACCGTTCATCTATATTTATCGTTGGATAACCGCTGCTTGCTTGCGGTATGGTAAGCCTGGACTTCTGTTCCACCGAAGATTCAATCATATCCAGACCGCCGCAAGTGAGGCCGTCAATGAACTGCATCTTCGATTTCCAGGCAGTGATTATGCCCGTCGCGGTGACGCCCTGCAAGGTAACCGAGCTATTGATAATGCTCAATTTCTTGCATACTGCAACCGGGTTGCTTCCATGACCAACCACAGTGAGGAATGCGGTGTTTTCAATGGTAAAGTCCTGGGTTGCATTCTCGCCGATAAAGTGCAGCACTACCTTTGACGGGTAAGCCGAACCGCCAGCCTCGTAATCATAATTAGCGTTCACGGTAGCCAAGAACAACTTGGCCCTCTCTAGCGTCTTCCATGCCGTGCTAGGCGTAGTGCCCTCCCGGCTATCGTTGCCGTTGGCAAAGTCAACATACACGTCGGTTGCAGCAGTGAAGACCTGAGGTGACGTAACCGTACTGTAGTTACCAGAGTCATCCAGAAAGCGGTTACCAGCACCGCTGTTTACAAGACCGTTGACCCTACCGAACGTAACGTCGTTTTCGTCAACGAAGGGCTCAACAAACCCGAAGCTTTTCTTACCTGTAAGGAAGCCAGGCTTTACCGTAGTGAACGGTGTCGCTGCTTCCGAATCAAAGTCGAGAATGTTCCAACTGTTTGCAAACCAGTAAATTTCTGACTTTGTTGTGTCGATATAACGGGTAGTAAGGTGAAACAGGTTACCGGGAAGGATAACGGACGTTCCACGATTCTCCCAGGAATACACGCCTACCTGGTCGTACCTCCACCGATTGAGAAGCTTCTCTTTAGTGTTCACCCAAGTGCCGCGCAAAACGTACCAGTAGGAGTCTGTCGTAATGTTATGGACGAAGGTTCCTTCCGAAGAATTCGGAAATAGCATATTCAGAATGTGCGTATCCGTAGGCGGGTTGGTCTTGTAGGGGGCCGCACCCAGATAGTGGTCATTACCTTCTGTAGGGGTAGTACCAGACGGTCGCAGTGTATCAACCCAAGCAAGGTAGTCCTTCGAGTATTCCCACTCCGTGCCGGAGCTTGTGTTGTTTACAAAGCAACCGTACGTAGCCTCCGGGAAAACAAGCTTCAGGGTTTCAGCCGGTGGCGCCCAGTATTCAAGGTAGTTGAATGTACCTAGAAGTCCGGGGTTATCAACCTTAGGCGGCGTTGTTTGGTTAGGGCTAAAGGTGTTTTCCCACAGACCAGATTCGCTCTTCACCCATTCAGAGTTGGTCATCATAGAGTACACTACATTAGATACAGGAGCAGTCGGATACGTGCCGCTAATAGCAGCCGATACCTCAGCACCGTTACCTGCATCAAACACATACTCGCCACCATAGGCCGGGTTAGGTATCTTGCTGTAGTAGCCGAGTGCCACACCTGTATCTGTCCAGACCGTACCGCCAAACAACCAGTCCGATGCGGTGTCTGTATTACCTATGTAGTTACCTTCAACAGCCTCCGGATGCGCAAGAAGAATGCTATTAGCTGCGGCTGCACCTACACCGAAACTTCCAGTACCAAGATACATCGGGTTAGGGAGGTCAGAGTGCGTACCAGCCGGTGTTCCAAGGTCAGACCAGGGGTTAGCCGCATTGTAAGCGTCATACTTCCATTCGGTACCGCCCTGCACGAGGATGATTTTCCCATCGTCGTGCGTATCGCCGTACCTGAATATAAGAACGCTCTTCACCTGGTCAGCATTTGTAGGATCCCAAGCAAACGTACCACTTACTTTAGGGTTGTCTATCTGGGCAGTAGCCCCTACAGGGCGGCCAGAGTCTGACCAGGTATCTGCAGCCTTTTCCCACTCTGTATTGGTAACTGCGTTGTTCACAATGTTACCGTTCACGGACAGTGGGAAAATCATCTGAATGGCTTGGGCTATGTAAGCAGGAGTCCTGCGGAAGTCGTAGACGCCCTTGTAGTTGAGGTTGTGCAGGTACTTTGAATCACCAGCTGGGCGTATCGTTTCAATCCAGGTAATACCGTTGTAGTACCATTCGGAGTTTGTATCCAGGTTGGACACGATGTTATTGTTCACCGCACCAGGGTAGGCTGTAATAATAGCAAGGGGAACACCAACTGTTCCAAAGTGACCTTCACCAAGATAGTTGGTATTCACGCTGAAAACAGGAGTCACTTCGGTTTTTGACCGAAGTACGTTCACTGTGGTATTGTCGTTCAGCGTAAGGGCATAAATGTTGTCTATGCTAGGAGCCGGAAGTTCTTCCAGGGAGCCTGCTGCATACGCAATGTCAACTGCCAGTTCGTTTTCTGCCATCTTCACCACGGTATCGGTGGTCGGGTCAACGCCTGTATATTGCAGGAAGCCGGTGCTGCTCTTGATTGCTTTAGACAACCGGTCATTAAGGTTGAAGATGGTAGTCGATACAGCCTTTTCAGATGGTATGTTGGTATCAAGAGCAGCATTCGGGTTGTCCGGAATGGCTGTAGACAACGGCATTGTACTCTTTCCGGTTTCCACAAGCTGCACGTTGGTTGCGTTTTGCAGGACCAGCATGTAGCTGCTGTTCTTTTGCAGGGTAACTACCTTACCTTCACGGTATTTTGCTACTTCGGTGCCCGTGCGAACATACACGGAAAACGGGCCCGTGTTAAGGGTAGTGTTCCCTTCATCAAGAACATGAATGCTAGATGTGCGATTCCAGTTTTCTTCCTGGCCATCGAAGGCGAGAGTGATGGCTGCATTATGAACCATAAGCTCTTCGCCCAGTTTCAGGGGTACTGTGCCAGGAGCGCTTGCGGGGTAGATAGCAAGGTTGGCAACACCGGGAGCAAATACAGGAAAAAGAAAAGATTGGCCAGCCAGCAGCTTCGGTAGAAAGCCACCATTAAGGTCAGGCTCAAGAACGTCCTCTACCTTGGTTATTTCCTTCACCGCAGCATACACGGTCTTCGTATCGCTGATGGTAACCTTTTGGCCAGCAAGAAGGATAGGAGCCCGCGTTGGATTGCTGGCTATATCAATCTGCTGAACCAGCATCCAGTTCTTAAAGGCTTCAAATGTGTTGAATACATGAGAAGCAAGCCTCACATACAGAGCCATATATAATCCTCCTGGAGTAGTAGCCGACAAGGTATAAACAGGACATATAACCTGTTATCTATAGCAAAACTTTTCAGAAAGGGCTAAGGTTGTAAAAGATTTGAGTATCATGTTCGCATTCATGGGTTATGAAAGTTTTACGTCATATCCTTGCGTACCAAAAGGAGACCTTATGAAAACCGTTTCTGTTACCGTGGTTGCTTCTGTGGATTCGGTAGACCTTACTGCAAAGGCCAACGATACTGTGTCGGCTTTTTTCAAGGCCTATACCCGTGTCAGCCCTAAGCTGAAAAAGGCCAAGTCCAAAGAAGCCCTGGCCCTTGTTGAAGAGGCGACCTCCGCCCTTAACAAGCTCTCGAAGTCCTTGGGTGCCCGTACCGACAAGAAAGGCAAGAAGGGCGGCTTCTCCAATATCAAGCATGCGCCGAAGAAAGAGCGCATCGGCAAGTAGGGACCTCATGAAAGTTGTTACAGTAAAAGTGGTTTCTTCGGATGCCAAGGCAGCTTCCATTGAAGACCTGCATAAGGCTGTTGCTCTTGTGAAGCCCTAACTGGCCCTACGAATCCGAGCATATACTCTCAGGGAGGGAATGTATGGCTGCAAGAAAGATTGACTTTGAATCCTCTATTCCACCTTCTTACTACGAGGAAGGGGAACCTGGCAAAAAGAAAAAGAAGCGGCTTGGCAAGAACCGCTTTGAAAAGAAGGGCGACAGGGAGAAATTGAGTACCGAGTATGCAGAGGCACTCGACAAGCTCTCCGACCTTGCGATGGACGATGTCGTTACCAACCTGGACCTGCTGAAAGCCATGCGCAAGGTATTGATTGCAACGCTGGCTACGGCACGAGGTGCATTCAAAGCCAAACCGTGCCCGAGCAACGTGTATGCGCTGACTCGGTTGGTTTCTGATATTCAGAACCTCACAAAGGCAATTGAAGATGCCTTTGATTATGAGGAGCTTGCCGACTCCCTTTTCGAGGAGGTAATGAAGCCCTTCTTAGACCGGTCTCTCCTTGACCTCGGTTCGCACATCAAGGACTCCCTCGAAAAGCATGCTGGTGATGATGAAAAGAAGTACAAACGGCTCGAAAAGGCAATGACAGAAGCCTATCGAAAGTACGGCGCCTCCCTTGAAGGGAAAATTACAGGCATGCGGGGGAGAATGAAGAAGTCTATTATCAAGTTTGCCCGATCCTAAAGTTTTGCATGGCATAAACACTTGCCTATAACCGATAATATCGAGGTTGCTATGAGTGTACAGTCCATTATCTCGGCTAACGTAAAGGCCGCGCTTACGGGAAGCGAAAAGAAAACCAAGAAGCCGGCGCGAAAGCGGTCGTATATTGCGGCCTTGGTCGCCTCTTCTATTGTTGAAAGCGTAACAAAGGCGGAAGACGCCGAATCCAAAGAGCTTCAGACCAGCGGCATTGAAACGATGGAGCCTGACAAGCAGGCCTACTATCTCGGTCTTGCCGTGCGCGAAGTCCAGAGCCTTGTGGAAATGGCGAACTTCAACCTGGGCAACGCCCTTACGCAGGGCAAAGCCTCTATCACCAATATGTTCTTTGAGCGCGATGGCTCGGCCAGCGTGGATGTGCATATTCCGTTTGAAACGGAAGCCCGTGACGACTACTCGGAAATGTCCGGCGCGTTCTCCCTTGAACTCCGCAAGGAATACAGGGACCTGGTTACCTACAATGTGACCATGCCCACTGCAACGAAGCCGTCTGTTTCTGTTGACCTTACCCTCACCATACCGGCGGCTCTCCTTGCCAGCATTGGTGCTGACCAGTACGATTCCCGCACCAAGGTCCTGCAGAAGTACATTGATGGCTTGCTCAAAAAGTCCTTGGCCTAGGCTTCCGCACACGCATTCAAACTTTCAGGAGATACACATGAAAAAGGTTGCTGATACCATTCTGGACAAGATGGGCGCTGCTCTCCGCAATCAGAGCGGCTCCAAGCCCCGCACCTGCTGGGTAGCGGCTGCTACTCCCTGCGGCAAGGTTACAGCCCGTATTATCGTGGCTTCTTTGGTTCCCTTCACGGCTGCTGACGCCGTTTCCGCTATTCACGAAAACCTGCACAACAAGGTCATCCCCTTTGCCCCTTCGTTTACGCCCCTGCAGAGCGAAGCGCATCCCAACCTTATCTTTGCTTCGGTACACGGTTACCGTTGCAGCCATCACGTTCGCCCGGCCGATGAAGCCAACATGGCGAAATGCCAGGCCATCACCGCGTCCACCTATCTGGATGTGGAAATGCAGAACGTGTGGGAACGCAAGGAAATCGGTGGCAAGCAGTACCTCATGCGTGCCAATGATGATGACCTGGAAGAAGTGATGGGCATTGCTCTCACCGCTTCCGTTGCCCAGGAAGCCCGCGTTCAGCCTGACGGCTTTGTGCTGACCGCGCACCCTGGCGATACCGTTCTGTTCTTTGCTACCGAGCAAACAGAAGACGGCATCAAGCCCTACATTGACGTTGCCAAAGTTACCGACATTACCGGAAGTTCCGTTGGCATCACCATCGAAGAAGGTGGCCATAAGGCCAGCGCCTATCTTCCGGCCGCTTCCATCGTCAACATCATCGAAGCCGCCGCCCTTGATGGCAGCACCTCCCGTGAAGACATCCTTGAATTCCTGGCTGAATGCTACGGCCCTGAATACGTGAAGGCCCTCAAGTCCTTGAAATAACATCCTCAGGAGGTGCATATGAAACTTCCTGCTGGTGTTAGCTTTACGGACCTTATTGCTGCCCTTGGCCGAGTCAGTATCCTCACTGCTGCAAAAGCCAAGGCACCGGTTCCTTCTTTGAAGGTTCCCCCTGAAGGTATAAACCCTAAGGCACATGACAAGTATTGGAAAGCCTTTGTTACCAAGTATGCGTCTGTGTGGGGCCGATACAAGAAGGAACCGGAGCGGCAATGGGCCTGCTGTGTTGCTATTTGGGTTAACTACTGCCTGAAAAGGAAAGTGCAGCCCTTTGATGCGAATGCAGCCACCGTTACACAGGAAACGAAGGAAAGGATTGAAGACCGGACTGAAAATGCCCGCGTAGCCCAGCTTAATGCTATTGATTCACTCCTTAGCAAGGGCGCGCGAAAGGGCATCGTTTCTAAGTTCCTCAAGGAGACATTTGCCTCTATTGATGAACCGAAACCCGGTTCTCTTGTGGTAACCTCAAAGCGCGTTATGGTCTTGGAAAAGGGCATTGAATTTGACTCCAAGGAGTTTCGTGCCTTTATGGTCAAGAGCAACTTCCAGCGTAAAGCGGGAAGGTATATCCGTCCGGTCAAGACCAATACCGACGTCATTGTCCAGTTTGATAAAGAACTGAACCGCCCGGTTCTGCTTCTGCGCAATACCCTGACTGCTGCATATGCGGAAATGCTTCTTGGCATTCCGGCTAGTAAGGGCAACCGTGACAAAGTGAAAACCGGTCTTATCAAGTACTGGAAATCTCTTATCCGTGACCTTACATAAGGAGACCACAATGGCTAAAACGAAGAATCCCTGGGAAAAGGCTCTCCTTACTGCCGGTGCATCCAATGCTGGTTCTCTCACGATGCGCAGTAGCCTGGAAAACATTCGTAATCACAAGTGCCCGCGTTGCGGTAATCTTATGGGCGAAGTATTCCTTGCTTCCAAAACCCGTAAGGTGATGTACTGCAACCGGGACAGGGTAGTAGTTCCTATTAAGGTAACGGGGGACTAAATGATTGAAAAATACTTTACAGACGACTCCGTGCAGTTGAAAGAGGTTGTGGACAACATGGTGTCCCTGACCTTCCACTGTTTCACACCCAGCGATGGGAAAACTACCCCGATTACCCTTAGTGATTTGGGCATTGCCCGCGCTATTGGCCTTGACCCGAAGAACTATTCAAGGGAAGAGTTTGTTGCTGCGGTGAGCAAGAGCTTCCCTGTTGCATATGGCAGGTACTATATTCCGGACTCGGAATTTCCCCTTCCTGTGGAATGGTTGGCAGATGCAAAACAGCACATCGAAAATTCGTTAAAGAATAAGATGTTCTTTGCGATTGATGCCTCATACATCCGCGGTCTTGAGCCGCCCTTGTATGCTGTGTGTCTTTTGAAGGAGGTAGTAGCTACCTACAACAGCCTCCCGTCCAAAGAATCCTTCTGCCCCAGCGACCTCAACGCCCTCGTATCCAATCCCCAGGCGCTGTTTGAGGACAAAATTACCCGCATGGAGGACTAGGGGATGAATATATTTACGACCCAATTAGTAGCGGCAAAGGAGAAGATTCAAGACTCCTTGCAGGCTACTATTCAGGCTGACATTACCAAGATAGAGGACTTCCTGACCACGAAGATGTTCGTGAGCCAGGCAGATACCCCTGTTCCCTCAAAGGCTCGCGGTGGTCGTCGGCGCAGCATTACCGATACAAAGAGGCTCTTGACGCGAAGCGCTATCCTTCGGGACTTCTACGCGCGCAAAGAGAAGAGCCTCCCTACCCTTTCGCTTCTGTCGGAGTGGAACGGTGTTGATATAGACCTTCTCAATCCGAAAAAGTACACCTTCGGCTACCTGCTATATGCAAGTGGCATTATCTACCGTGACTATGCCACCAACAAGCCAGTTATCGCGTCCGATGTAGGCGACGGTATCCGGCCATTTTTGATGGCTATTGACCTGAGCAAGCCGGCTAGCGTAAGCGTTATTCAGGGCAAGATAGTTGACCTCAACCTGGTCTACTTCCTTGACCAGCATGACTACCCCCAGGTATCCGCTTACTTTGCAATCAAGGCTGACCCTAGCCGCTTCAAGGCTGCTCTCAATTCCTTGAAGGCAAAGGACACCGGTGCTGACCTGGTACTGTCCAACATATACCACAACCTGGTAAATGACCGCCCTGTTCCTCCCTTCTTCTCCAAGAAGATTTCTTTCACAAACAGCTTCAAGCCTGGCTCCTACGTCAGTCCGTCGGGTCGCATTTCATACATACCCGACATGGAAAGGGAAGAACAGGCTACCGCTGTCCAGCAGATTCGGGATGCGCTCTCCGGGAAGTTGGCAGTTGCAAAGGGCAGGTCACTTCACCTTCCTAAGAATGTGATTCTGTTCCCCGATGCCGACACCAACACTCTGGTGTGTACGGATATGCAGGGTGGCCTGTGCTCCTACAGCATTGCTGGCCTGGTTCCTCCCGACAACAAAATCAAGTTGAGCCTGCTCAACAAGAAAATCACATTCTTCTTTGACAGCGGTGCAGGCGGCCTTTCCTCCTACCTGCCTATCTCATACAGCGACGAGCTGGCAGTCATGATGGATGCCTTCTATATGGAGTTGGGACGAGACGTTGACCTTACCGAGTTTGTCGGTCACCCCAAGTTCCTCAAGTTCATTGATGCCTGCATTGAATACGGTCATTCGCGCTATGGGAACATAAAGCTCTCCAACTGGATGACTTTCATGGGCCTTGTTCACACCCTTCGCGCCCTTCGTAAGGATGCAAAGGGCATTGCCAAGGAAGTCAACGCAAAGAAAACCAAGTTTGACAGCCGAACTCCTGACGATGCTCCTGCAATCCCGAATATGCGCAAGGACGCTATCCAGTTCCCGCACCAGGCTATTGCTCTTTCGCAGCTTGACGTTGCGGAGGACTCTGCGGTTCTTGACGTAGGCACTGGCGGCGGTAAGGCTGGTATCCTTATTCAGGATTGCCTGAACTTGCTCAATGACGGGCGCATCCGCCGTCCTTTGATTATCATGCCTAACTCCCTGGTTAGCCAATTCCTTTCGGAAATTGCGTTCTTTACAGATAACCAGGTGAACGGCTTTGCGCTGACCACCAGCGTTGAAAAAGGGAACGACCTTGACGACCTCGCTAGCAGGGTGCGCAATGCTCCTGCGAACACGATATTCGTTACCTCGTTCTCCTGGCTTACAAAGGGCGGCAGCGTTGACGACTACGACCTTGACGGTAACGTGGTAAAGACCTATGAAGCCACGGACTGGGTGAAGCAGAATATCAACCCTGACTATGTTGCGGTTGATGAAAGTCAGAATATCAAGAACATGAAGTCGGAAGCCTTTAAGGCTGTCCAAGCCGTTTCGCGTGGCGTGCGTCGGAAGCGCATTGCAACAGGTACCCTTATCAGCAATAAGCCTGAAGACATTGTGGGTCAGCTTATGTTCCTCGACCCGCTCCTCGTCGGCACCCGTGCTGAATTTGAAAAGCGGTACTACGTGGACGGCAACCCGAAGAAGGGCCCCAAGGCAAACATGGCAGAAGAAATTCGTGCCAGGTTGCGTTCTGGTTCTTCTTACATTATGTTCCGCGAAAAGGACTGGGCTCCCCTGCTCCCTAAGAAGGTGTATTCCTTCAGCCGTGTCGAACAGACCCCTGAGCAGGCCAAAGTCTACAAGATGCTGGTAACTGAGGTAATGGACGAGATTAAGAGTGACCCGAAACTTGCTAAAGCCTGGCAGGCTATGCAGGATGAAGGCGACTCCCTTGAAACCGTTCCTACCCAGCTGCTTGGTAAGCTTGCGCGCCTTGAAATATTCCTTACGGCGCCTGATAGCTCACGCCTTTTGAAGTATGCAAAGGCCGGTGGCGTTTCGCCGAAGATTGCAGAAATAGACCGGCTTATCGACAAGTCCTTGAAGATGCCTGGCGACAATAAGGTTATTGTTGCCGTCCATTACAAGTCCGGCGCTCGGCACCTGCTGGCTAACTCTAAACACAAGAACATTGCGGCCTACTACGACGCCTCGCGCAAAGACCTCATTGCAAAGTTCCAGGACCCGAAGTCCAATCTGAAGGTTCTGTTTGCCGTTGGTCAGAGCATCAAGGAAGGCCTGAATCTCCAGGTTGCCAACCGTATCATTACGGCAGACGTTGACTGGACACCTGGCGCTTTGAAGCAGCTTGAGGCTCGTATCTTTCGCCCGCACGTCAAAATCAAAAACGGCGAGGTGGTTAACCTCAACGAGGGCAAGACTGTTTACATTGACACCGTTATCGCGGACGACTCTGCGGACTGCGTCAAGTATGCTTTCCAGTCCTACAAGAAGGTGCTTAACTCCATTATTATGGAGGGCTGCCCTGTTGATACGCCCCGTCGGGTTCCGTTCTCTGAGGATGCCCTGTCGGCCAAGTTTACTGACCCAATCATCAATGGCAATGACTTGCTCGACAAGATTGACCAATATAATGCCTGGAATCAGGAAGAGATTGATACTGCCCTTAAGAAGGGTGACCTCAAGTTCCGTCCTGTGAAGCATGCAAAGAGCAACATCGGTACTGAAGAAATTCAGGTGCCCTGGATTAAGGGCATGGTTCTCCCGGCGAAGGATGATGAAGAACCCCTTCTCACTTATCTGGATACGCTTGGTGTGGACACGGATGAGGACGAAGACGACGAAGTTGATACGGATTCCGTTGACCTTACTTCCTACGAAGCAGACCTTATGGGTATTCGTGTTCGTGTGGAGCAGGGTGAAGGACGTATTTACAGCGTGCGTAAGGGCTCGGTTCTTGTTCGCCTCAATAGCGGCACCAATGTAAGTGCCAAGCCTGCCCTCGTTCTGCATAAGATAGGATCGGTTGCAAGGGGTCTCACCCGTAAGGAAATACGTACTGGCATTTCCCGCAAGGAAACACTGGCGCAGAAGATTGCAGACCGCATTAAGAAGCAGAATGCGAAAGCACTGAAGAAGGCACCGGTCAATACAGACCCTGGCCAGTGGCCTACAGACTCCAGAGAGCCCCGCGACATTAAGGGCTACCTCAGGTCGGTTGGTGTCAAATATGCACGCCAGCAGTCTAAGACCACTGGCGAGAACCGCTGCATACTTCGATACGACGGTAACGAACTTGCGGTTAAGACGAAGTTCTTCAAAGACCTGCCGCTAGGTACTTGGATGGACTACGCTGACCGCATACGCGGCGGCGAGACTGGTATCATAGACCCGGCGAAAGAAACCAAGGCAACCTCGCCTAGCGTCAAGAAGCCAAAGGCTGGCAAGGATAACCTTAATACAAGCACCAAGACGCCTAAGGTTGAAAAGGAAGTCGTGAAGAAGGCTCCCAAGACACCTAAGGTTCCTGTTAAGGACGCAGGTGGTGCTGTTAAGGAAACCAAGGCAGCGGATGCCCTTGATGCCTACCTTGACGATGATTTTGACTTCTTTACCCCTGAGGAGAAAACTCCCAAGAAGGGCAGGGCAAGCCGGTCTTCCAGTAAGCCAGTCAAAGTATCCGTGAAGATGGATAAGGCCGGCAAAGCTTCCGTTACTCATGAGGATGCAGATAGCGGTTTGCCCGTGCAGGTAGCCAGCTATAACAACATACCCTCACTGGTGTCCTTCACTGCTGAAGGGAATGAGGAACTTGAAGACCTCGGGTTCCTTTGGTCTGGCAAGTACTGGTCTTTCCGTGTAACCAGCTTGAATCGCGCCAAGAGGATGATTGAGAACATCACCGACAAGTACAGGCTGCCGAAGGACTGTGCTACAAACATTCAGCAGGTACTTTCCGAGTTCAAGCGTGGTGTGTACAAGACGGCCTTCCCTGAAGAGGGACTCAAATCCTTCCTGCTTAAAAACAGGAAGAAGGCACGCGTTGGCACACTGCGCCTGTACCCCTTGGTTGTTGGAACTAACCTGTTCTTTGTTGCAGATGTTGATAAGCATCCGGGCATTACTCTCACGACCTTCATGTTCAAGAGAAAGAAAGGCTACTACATCTATTCAGCGCCTACTCTGGCGGCGCTGAGGGCGAAGTTTAGGGCCGTCATGAAGGTTAGCCCGATTGCTAACATTGACCAGGTCAAAACCGATGCTTGGGAACACCTGAAAATTCGGGTTGGCTAGGCTTTAAACAGGGCTCGGCGTTTCAAAACATGAGATGCCGGGCCCTTTCACTCAAGATTTGCGTATAGGAATCCTTAGGGGAAATCAATGGATACTGCCACAGAACAGCGGGTATTGGATATCCTCAATGCCATCTTTTGTGTTTCGCATATTCATTTTTCAGACCTATTTCCTGGAAAAAAGTGCGACCCGCATGCCTGTGAGAAGCTGCTTTCTATGGAAAAGATAGACCCCAACCTCGTACTCCGTATAGACAGTGACGATGTGTTCATCTCCGGCCTGTCTATCCTCAACACCGTTATGCGGCACCTCACCGGTAAGCTGTTTACCTTCACGTTGGACGACGGCGGCTTTATCGTAAGCGTTGGTCTTTCCAGCGTAGAACCCGAATAACCTTAAATCCGCAAAGTAGGTGTACCATGAAAGTTGTTAGCGTAGTTATAACGGCTGCTCCGAGCAAGAAAACCAAAGCCGCCCCTGCGGGTAAGAAGATAGCTCTTTTTCCCCTCCAGACCGTAAAAGACCACCTCAAGTGGTCAAGCGCCAACCACGTTGACCTTGACCTTGAAGCTATGAAACAGGACCTGAAAAAGATAAATCAGAATACCACCTATACTTTCGCCGCCAACGGTTCTACCGTCAACGCCTCGATGGGCGATGTTGTCAGCAAAGGGAAGATGAAGGTAGCCTGGATTAGCGTGGACAGCATAGACCTGCATAACCTTCAGGTCTACGAATACAAAGGAAAGCTGTACGGCCTTGACAAGGACTTTGACAAACTCTATGAAGAGTAGGCCCAGCTGCCCTGTTAGGTGGATATAGGCTTAATACAATAAGTCCTATATCCACCATGCCTTCATTCCTGGAGTAAATATGAACAGCAAGAAATATGCTATCCTTACAGGCGCGGCTGTAAACTCTGTAGCCTCAAGCGAAATGCCTATCAGGAAGTTGCCCGTCATATCGAGTAACCGTCAGGTTACGCATGTGGAAATGGGCAAGCTTATTCCTGGCATGTCCACGGTGTCTACGTCCTGCCTTAAGGCGGCCGCTTCGGAATACCACATCAGTCCTGACATTAAGGACTACAACTTTGCTCTTATACCGATTCTGGTATCTGGCATGCCGAATGTCAATATGCAGGCTGTTCCTACACGGGAACTCTTGCGGTTTCTTCCTGAGCATGGGTGCCAAAGCTACAAGACCTACGTTGGCAAATGCCTGTTTCAGGAACACCAGAATGACGACCCAACACGCAGCCTCGGCATTGTTCTGGATGCAAGCCTCCTGCCTGTCAAAAAATACGGCGTTGCACGTCTTATGATTCTGGCCGCGTATGACCGCTCCAAGAATGCACGGGCGGCAAAAGACTGCCTCAACCCCAACACCAGCTACAGTATGGGCTGCGCTTCCTTGCAGCTTGAGTGCAGCATTTGTGGTGGTATCCAGGGGCCTGCGGTTCAAAGAACCTGCACTTGTTATGACTGCAACTATACCGACCTTGCTTCTTACGGGCAGGTGAAAAACGGTGTCCTTCACTACATGATGGCGCATGCTCCGGTCTTCTTTGAAGCGTCTATCGTGCGCATACCGGCAGAGTTCACCTGCCAGGGTGAGGGTGTGTAAATGAAGCAAGTTACAGTAAAGGTAATAGCGCAAGTGCCAGCCGTCACTGCCGACCCTGTCGTACGCCGTCTTTCTACCTTCTATGACTTTGAGCAGGTTACCGATGATGGTGTTCCTGGATTCAGGGGCTCCTTCAAAACGAAGCCTAAGCCTGGCCGGATAGAGTTCCCGGCAATAATTCGTTGGCTTAACTCTCTTCCGGGCCTCAAGAAGCAGTTTAAGCCGTGGAAGTTGGACAGCGCAGGCAAGCTTGTTACTCGCGGTGAGACAGCCGAAAACGGCTATATGATTGAGCTTGGTGCCAACTACATCTTTGTCCTTGTAGACGAGGGCAATACCGCTTTTGGGTAGGATGGTAGTTATGCAAATGAAACAAGTCGTGGTCAAAGCCACTCTTACCTACATGAATGCCGATATTCAGGCCGACCCTGTAGTGAAGGCCCTTTCAGGTATGTACTCATTCAATGCCGAAGATGCCTCTACAAACCCGAAAGAAGATTCCGGGTCATTTGTTGGCCTTATAAAGCCCGGTCTTCCAAACATAAGGGCCATGGACATTATCGAGACCCTTAACAAGACCGGCGGCCTGCGCGAAAAATTCGGCCCGTGGTATGCAAGCACTAAGACGCAAGCAATAACCACGAGTGGCCTCGTTGGTGGCTATCGGTATCTTGTTACCCTCGGTGCTAACCATCTGTCCTTCACCCGCTACAGCAGTAGCACTAAAGGTTAGGAGTAACTCTATGAAAATGGTAAATGTAATCGTTACAGCGGCCCCGCAAAAGCGTGTAGTCAGTGCCAGCGGTTTTTGGATAAAGAAAGCCGATGGCAAGGTCGTCAAGTTCGACTGGTCTGAGGAGCCTCTGGAAAAGGTGGCAAAGCAGATGAAGCCGTATGACGACTACAAGTGGTCTTACGGCAAGAACTGGGGCTATGCCAGGGTCTCCCCTTCCGAGGGCTATTTCCATGTTGAACAGAACAGCCCGAAGGACTTTGATGGCAACCGTGCTCTGGGCCAGTTCATCCTGTATGTCCTTCACGGTGCGTAACACGCAGGGAACATTCCCTACCAAGTATCTGTTTCCCTAGCAGCACGTTTACTGGGAGTTCTGTATGTATCACGTTACTGTAGAACAGCTTCGCCTGATTGAGTGGGCACGGTCATTCAACTGGGCTGTGCGGTTTCCGGACTACAGGACTCCCGGTGATTTCCTTGAGTGGTTTCCGGCAACTGACGTTCAGTACAATTTCTTTTGGATAGACAAGATGGAGTTTCCAGCAGGTCTAGGCGCAATTGACTTTCCCAAGAGTACCTCTATATCGCCTCTTACCCTGTCTATTGTTGACGGTTCAAGGAGAAGGGGCCCCTCTACCAATGTGCTGCAACTGCACCAATGGTTGAAGGATTGGGGCGACGATATGGTAGACCAGACTACCGGCGTTCTTACCCTGTCTGAAGCTTGCCGCCCAATTGAAATAATCCACTATAACTCGGTGTCTAACCTCATTGGAAAGGTTACCTACGCCGTGTTTCCTCATGGTGAGGCCAGTTTCGTCGGCGGCTCCGATTCGGAGATAAGCAAACTCGACCTTACCTTCAGCATAGCCGGCACCGTTGTTGACGGCTTTGTAAAGGACGGATAGGATGAAATCAACACTACCAGCATTTTCAAACGGTTCCGTTACCGAGAGTTCGGACCCGGCGGTTACGGATACCTATACACGGGAAGAAATTGATACTAAGGATGCCGATGTCCTTAGCGAGGCCAAGGACTATACCGATACAGCCGTATCGGGCGGTTCTACACCTACAGCCTAAATCGGGACAATTTAACAAAATCAGGAGAATCCGATGGCTTCTATTACCCTTCCCATCCGTCGCGGTACGAAGGCTGCATATGCTGCACTGGAAACCAAGTAACCTGGGATGGCGGGGGTGAAGGTACTCCTTGGCCTCCCTGTTCCCTCCTTCGTGGAGGAGTATATGTAGACTGGCTACCGGCCCTACGGCAGTCTAAGGTGTTACAGTCAAAAGATTTGCGAAAAGCTTTATGCAGCGGCTTACCACGCAGCATTGGCGATAACCTGAAAACCCTAACTGGAGGTCAAACGTGAGCAAGCGTCTGACTATTCAGGCAAGCGGTAATTCCTACTTCCAGAGTTACAAGTGTGACCACTGCGGCAGCGCGATGGTGCTTGCAAGCGGCTCGAAAGACCCTTATTGCATTCACTGCTGCCAGCCCCTTGAAAGGGGCACACCTGTTTCCCGGGCGGAACTCACCGCGAGCCCTGAAAAACCCCTGATTTACGTCAAGTGCGTTTCTTGCGATACAGTGTTTGCAGCCGACGGTACCGATGAAACCGCGGACGACTTTGCTGCAAGCAAGTATTGCCCTGACTGCGCTGGTGACTCACTCGTTGCTTGCGACCAGGCCGGTACTACCCTTGAAGGTGGCGACGACGGCTATGGTGAAGGCGACGATGGGCTTGACCCGGAAAACATGGATGATGGTGACGGCTTCGAAGACGGCTCCGAAGACGGCTACGAAGAAGGGGCCGGGGAAGGCAAAGACCCCGATAGCGTTCTTGCCAATAACGGCGACGGTGAAGGCGGCTCGGACTACTCCGAACTGGATGCTTCCACTCACGCCGACCTGCAATGGAGCGCCCTCGACACGAATGCCGGCGAAGCGACAGCGATGGTTGCATCCTCGATTCACACGGGCAACCCTATTGCTATCTTCCGCAAGGAAAACGCGCCGACTTCCATGCAGCCCCTTTTCGCCCAGCCCCTGTTCGTTTCGGCCTTCAGTGAAGTAGCCGAAAAAGAAGGTATGGCATCAGCTGTAAAAGCTTTCGGCGGCAGCTACTTCTCGGAAAAGGCGCTTTCGCCGGCCGACATTGAGCAGGCTGCTCTTGCCAAGTTGCAGGCAACTGCAATTCCCCGCCTTATTGACTGCTGCCAGATTGCAGTTGAAGGCGGCTCGAAAGGCATCTATCCCGAAGTGTACTCCGCTCTGCACCGCTCCCTGGTGAACGAGCTTGTCGCTTCCGGCGTTGACAGCGAACGCGCTGTGACCGCTGTTTCCAATACCCTCGCCGTTCACGGTTCCGATATGTTCGGCACCATCATGGCGAAGGCTATGGAACTGTTTACGAAAACCGACGCCGCGCGGGTTGAAGCCAAAGCTCTTATCCAGCAGGCTTCAGGCAACGCCGTTCTTACTGCAAGCGAAAACTTCGCCACCAAGCAGAAGATGGAAAAGCCTACCCTGAATTTCGGCGTCCTCAACATGACGGCTTCCGCCAAGCCCGGCGGCGTAGACCTTGACACCATGCGTAAGAACCTGTTTTAACGGGTAAGCGTGGCTGTTGCACTACCCGTTATAACCCAGCATACACCGGATACGGTTAAGGAGAATAGTATGTTGAATATGTCTCGCACTCTTGCGCATCAGTCCCGGGAAATCAAATTCGTCCCGGGCTACCAGGCCAAAGAAGAAGGCATTCCCTTGGTTTCCATTCTGGTTGAAAACGAAGAGGCCGTGAAGGGCTTTGAAGGCGCGGCTGACCTCGCTCTCGGCGCCAAGTTCGCCGGCTTTTCGTATTCTGAAACTTTGACCCCCGTGACCGCCACCCAGGCCATGACCATCGTTGCGGATGCAGACAGCAAAATTCTGCTTCCTTACGAACCGGTTGCCGGCCAGATTTCCGTGTGGAAGAAAGTCAACGGCGTGCGCACCCGTATCGCTGCGGCCGACCTTACCCCGGACTCGACCAATCCGCGCCTTATCACCGTGGACAGTTCCGCCAACGCTCACCTCGAAGTCGTGTACAAGTATCTGCCCACGCTGGAAACGGCGTTCTATGAGCACCGCGTTTTGATTCCTTCCGTTTCTTCTTCGGCCATGACTGGCTCTACCGGCGTCATTCTTGAAGGCGAAGTTTGGACCGACAAAATCGACCTGGGCTCCGACTTCGACGACCGTACGCTGCTTCTGCATATCAATGCCGACGGCAATATTGCGGTGGCTGCGGCAGTTCCGGCCACCGGCCTCGCGATTCCCGCTACCATCATCGGCACGCCCAACGGCACCAACGGCTTCCTGGGCCTCCGCTTCTAAGCCCTAAGGGCCTGAAGCCGCTTTGCCAACAAGAAAAGACTCGTAAGGAGTACCAGTCATATGAAAGACCTCTTGTCTCCCCGCATCGTTTCTGGCGTGACCAGCGGCGCGCATTCCGCGTCTCCCCTGTTTGACGCCCAAGGGAATCTGAATGCTTCGTCCAAACAGGACGCCATGCAGCAGATTGTTGCAGCCCTGCAAATTCTTTCCGGCGAAGCTCCGCTGGATAAAAATACTGCTGAAATTCGCCAGGAAAAATCCGCCAACCGCAAGGCCGTTCTGGCCGCTGCTATGGCCGACAATTCCGGCCAGCAGATGCAGCTCCTCGGTGGTATTCTTGCCGCCCAGATTGAAGAAACCACCGACCGTGAAGGCTTCTGCCGTCAGCTGCTGCTCGCCAGCGAACTCGGCAACGGCGACTTCCCCGAAGTTACCGTGAAGGTGAAGCAGGTCGTTGCATACCTTATGTCTTCGGCCTCTCAGGTTGTTCCTTCCGAAATCCGCGAAAAGCGCCTGCTGCTGGACGAGTTCGACCTGAACAGCTTCCTGCTTATCGACAACAAGGAAATGTCGCGCTCGCGCACAGACCTTCTTGAAGAAAAGTATGAAGAAGGCCTCGAAGCCATCATGGTGCATGAAGACCGCTACTGGAAAAAGTGCGCCGACGCTGCCGCTGCTTCCCGTCACAACCTGCAGACCACCACTGCGTTTACGCCCCAGTTCTTCGCCCACATGCGCGACCTCATTGACCGCGAAGGCCTGCCCGTTACCACGTGCATTCTGTCCTCCACTCTTATGCAGGACATTATCACGTCGTCCGCCTTCCAGGAAGTGTTCGACCCTGTCACCAAGCGTGAAATCCTGGAAACCGGCGAAATCGGCTCCCTGTACAACGTGAAAATCTACTCGGACTACATGCGTCAGCCGCAGTTCCGCGTCATTGAAGACGGCGAGTTCTACCTCGTCAGTGCTCCTGTGAACCACGGCGTTATCCTGACCCGCCCCCTGAGCGCCACTCCCGTTGACCGCGCTGCTTTCGGCGAAGCCAAGAAAGGCTGGTTCCTGACGCAGCCCACCTCGATGGCCGTTGTGAACAACCGTTCCGTTGTCAAAGGCCAGCGCATCTAGTTGCATAGGGCGGTTACCGCCCTTGCACTAGAAAGATTAACAAATATCCCATATACGGGAGGAAAATATTATGGCTATTACCAAGGAACAGGCTCTCAATGCGTTGACCTTGCTTGCGCAAGCGTATGCTTTTGCCAAAGACGGGCAGGCTGGCCCGGCTGGCAAGCTGTTCGTTCAGGCCGCCGAAGACGGCAACCTGGATGAAGTGATGGACGGCGTTGCCCAGAGTGCGGAAGAGCTGGACGATACCGACTTTGAAGACCTGGACGACGACACCGAAGGTGGCGAAGCAGAAGAAGACGAAGGCGACGACCTCGCTCCGCTCGAAGCCAATGTCAAACTGCCTGAATCGGTCGCCCGCCTGGCTGCCCGCACCCTCGTGTAACGGCGCCCTCAGCAATCACGACACGGTTACTAAAGCCTCCCGGTATCCCTAATACTGGGAGGCTTTTTAGTTTAGGAGGCGTATATGCCTACTCTTGGAATGGATGTTTCGGTAACGCTGTCCACTGACAAAACAAGGCAAACACTGGACTCGTTCTACCGAGGCATTAAGGTGAATGCCGTACAAACCCTTCCGTATGCCTATCTTGAAGAGAACGGGGATGCTATTTATAACCTCGAAAACACGAACTTTGTTCTGTTTATTGGGGACGTGTATGATGGCAGTGACCCATTCGATGTGGATTTGGTAAACGGTACCGGGGAAACTATCAGCCTCACCCAGACTAACTTCTTTATGATGAACTCCACCAACCTCAGGTCCTTAACGGTTAAGTCTGCTGTTGCCGACAAGGTTGGATACAAACTCTACTACGGTTAGGTGGTCGCATGTATGCAGCCTTAATGACCGGTATCGGCAATTACCTCTGTACCAACTTCCACTATGATGCGTCTAATGTACGATACGGTGGAACGGATTCCTTCTGGAATAAGTTTGGTGCAGAGAAGGTGAAATCGCCGGGTTTGATATACGGCTCTACCTCTATCTCTTTCCCTCATGGGCTTACTACACACGGAAGCTCCTTTCTTGGTAAGACAAACACGTCTGAAACAAAGGCGCTACGGGTAAAGCCTATCAAGTTTAATGCTACCATTACTCTTGGTATGATTGCAGACAATGAGAACGACCATTTTGACCAGATACACCGGTACGTGGAGATGGCTGCGTTTGCTGCGAAGCTGCAATACAGGGTAACCGTTCCGGGCCTGGATGTGGTTGAAATTTGGGAAAGTACAGTGGGGGAGTTTTCGGAGTTATCACCAGCACCCGGTGGGCGGGATACAAACACCTATGACTCGGAAGGGCGCCTCTACAGTCTTGAAGCTACATTCACCGTGCAATCGCAGTTCCTCTTCACCGACGAGATGAAGTTGGTTCGCTGTATCGTGGTGAACGGCAAAGAACTTAACGGGGAGGCCCTTAATGGTGGAATCATTAGCGTTGACTCCGATGGAAACAAGTCACCTAATATGAGGAAGTAACCTCGTAAAGGAGAATACTATGGCAAAAGACAACGGGCCCGGCATCAATCAGGGCCACAAAGCTGGTACGGGCCAGGATAACAAGCAGGATTCAGGCAACAAGAACCAAGGCGCGAAGCCTGAAAGCACCGTGAGCGCAGCTCCTGCGACAAGAACAATGGATACCAATATCGGATTGGTCAACCGGCGCAATCACGCCATTACCGTTGTTTTGAAACGTGATTCTTTTGTTCTGTCTCCCTCTGCCCGCACTGGCAAGGACTACAAACAAAGCGACATTGTTACCGTCAACGGAATGACCTTGCAGGGCGCGGTCTCCGCTGGCTGGTGCTCTATCATCCGCTAACACTATAACCCTTTAAGCATAGAGGTGCGCAGTTAAGAATGCGTACAATAGGTGCTTGAGGTATCTGTATGAACGGTCGTGCAAGAGTTGAAATTATCGAGATTGACCTCAGTTCCCGTACTCCCAGCTTTCCTGGTATCTACGGTGCTATGGTTCTTAACACCTCCAAAGGCGACGTGCTTACTCCCCGTCTGGTTACATCGGAAGCCGAACTTTTCCGGCGCTTTCTGTCTACGGACAAGATTCTTCCCCGTGACCCGCTGGGGCTGTTTGAAGCCCGCATCTTCCTGGAAAAGTCGAACAAGCTGTGGATTAGCCGCCCTGACACCGGTGCTACTTACGGTGGTGCGTATCTTGCCCAGGACATTCCCGTCACCTCCATGCCTGTTTCTGTTAATCAGGGCCTGTCTTCTCTGTTTCTCCGCACCACAACGGATGCAGAGGCTGCCTGGAGCAAGTTCCTGTATGAAACTCTCTCTGACGGTGATGTGATTCAGTTTGAAGGCGCTTCCCTTCCTGCTCCTCTCGCGGAGAGCACCAACTACTTTGTCGTCAAGTTCTCCGAAGACAAGTACGGTATCCGTGTAGCGGCTTCGCAGGCTGATGCGCTCAACGGTACCTACATTGTGTTTACGTCTCCTGGCACGGGAGTCACCATCAAGCTCACCCCCGACGATGTGAACGGTGAACAGCAGTATGCAGTCGCCGACCCTGATGGTTACGAACTTGACACCAGCGACGGCAAAGCATCCGGCTTCAACTCCACCTTCACAGTGGATATTGAAGGCGACTACCTGAATGTGCCCAAGGCATTCTATATCACAGCGGCCACTGGCGATGCCGTTACGCTTACCGGTAATGCCCAGGACCTCCCCCTTGTGGATAGCGGCCTTCCTCTTGAACTGACGGAAACGTACTACCTCATTGTCGTTCCGCAGGATGGCGTGAATGCCGACAAGTACAAGGTTCAGCTTGCGCGTACTGAAGCCAACGCCCTCTCCGAAGAGCCCATTGGCCTTAACAGCACTGGCGGGGTAACCTTCGGCATCTCCTTGCAGGGCAAAGCCGTTACTTCCAACGTAACGCTGGACGTGGACACCGACCTCTTTACGGTCGATGCTCCGTTCTACGCTGCCGTTGCAAACAACGATGTGGTTCGCCTGGCCTCTACCACAGCCCCTGAACCGGCAATGGCGGCTGATACGGACTTCTACGTTATCAAGTCCCCTACAGCCAACCGCATTGCTCTTTCGCTTGAGAAAAGCGGTGCGCCTATTGATTGGACAACCGCTGGTGTTGACCTCTCTCTTACTTGCACCAACAAGCAGGTTGCATGCAGTCCGAAGATTGATATGTCCAAGGACTCGCTGGCCGTTTCGGAAACCTTCTATGGCATCACCGAGACCGGCTATTCGGTTACGCTGTCTTCTGACGGTACTCTTCCTGGCGGCCTCGTTGCTGGTCAAACGTACTATGTCATTAAGACCAGTACGCCGAATACCATCAAGCTGGCCGCTACAGCCGGTAACGCCGAAGCTGGTATTCCTGTGGATATCCTCAATGCTGGTACGCTGGATGCTTTGCAGAACCAGTATCATCATATTCTGGATACCCACAATGAACTGTACACCGGCTACAAGCGCCGCGTTGGCTACCTGCATACGTCCACCCCGACGGATGAAGAAGTCTACTATAAGCTGTTCCACTACCCCTACGGCGACGAGGCGGATTGGAATGACTTTGACCAGGCCTGCGCGGATATGGTCAAGGAACCCGGTGCTTTCCTCGTCATTCTGTACAAGAAGTACGGCGACCAGTACCTGGAAGTGGAACGGAAGACCTGCTCCCGTGACGAAACCCACAAGGATGGCTACGGGCAGAACATCTACGTTGAGAAGGTGTTTGAGTCTTCCAACTATGCCCGCTGGAAAGACAACAAGGCGGTGAACAAGAATGTCCTCCCCTGCAACCAGACCACGTATGCCAAGCTCACCGGTGGTTCCATCGGACACGCCGCAACCACGGGAGAGTGCGTCACTGCGCTCAAACTGTTTGGTAACAAGCGTCGGTACCCCATCACCGTCATCATGGATGCTGGCTGGAGTATTCCCGCGTACCAGCAGGCCATTATCGACGTATGCGAATCCCGTGGTGCAACCCTCGGCATCCTCTCCACTCCCATCGAACACGAAGTAAGCTCCAACTACCTGGAAGACCTCATTGCTTACCGGCGGAAGTCCCTTATCACGTCTACTTCGCATGCGGCGCTCTATACGCCCCATGTGAAGATTTACGATGAACACAACGACCGGGAAATCTGGGTGTCTCCCACAGGCCACGTTGGAGCACAAATCAGCTACACGGCTGCAAACTATGAACCGTGGTTTGCCCCTGCTGGCAACCGCCGTGGTGTTTTGAATGTCCTCGGTGTTCGCCGGGAGTTCAATGATGGGGACGAGGATGCTCTGTATGATGCAGGCATCAACCCCATTGACTTCCACGAAACCTTCGGTATTCGTATCTGGGGCCAGAAGACGCTGCTTAACCGTGCATCGGCGCTTGACCGCGTCAACGTGCGTATGCTGCTTATCGTTATCGAACCGGCCATCGAGGACCTCCTGATGGACTTCACATTCGAGATTAACGACGAGTTCTCCCGCTCCATGCTGGTGTCGAAGCTTACGCCGTACCTTGCTTCCATCAAGGCACGCCGCGGCTTGTATGACTTCAAGGTCATCTGCGATACCTCGAACAACACGCCTGAAGTCGTTGACAACAATGAAATGGTCGTGGACGTTCCTATTCAGCCCGCAAGGGTTGGCGAGCTTATGAGGGGCCGCATCACCATTAACAGCACGGGGGCTACGTTTAGCCTCGTGTAGGCACTGCGTGTAAACCACATTTAATAGCCAAAACAAAACCCCCGCAGGGCATAAGCTCTACGGGGGTTTTTCTATGGGCGGTGAACGGGTGCGCTAGAGGGTGCTCTATATCCTCTACAAAATACTTCATTTTGGTTTTCAAGGAGCATTCTAGTCTCCTGTTTTCTTCCAGAGGTTATCGCTGTACAATTCCCCGCAGGGCCCACCGCATTCATACTTTATCTGCCCAGCATCTTGTGCTATGTGCCACCCTTCTGACCTGGTAACAAAATTGCCTTCATTTGTAAGGAATCCCTGCTCAAGGCAAATGACATTAACCCTTGCCAGCGCATTTATTATATCGTGGTGGCGGGCAGGTCGAGGAAGAGAAACTATAAGACCGCTGCTCAACTTAACGGCAGCCGTTGCTATTTTCATTTATTACCGTCCTTGAATGTTTTCAGGAACTCTTCGGCATCGCATACCATGCACTTGTCAGAGTTGGCGTAGCTTTTCAGACCCGGCGGATGGCCACATGCTTTAAGGCGCAGTACATCCTGCTTGCAGCTACGCGAATACAGTATAGGAGCGGTCCCCTGTAGCTGGCCCATAAAACGCAGGAAGGTAGGTGTATCCCGTTCGGATATAACCTCAAGAAAGTCCCTGAAATGGTCGCGCTTCGGAAAGAAAGCCGCCATGTTGTCCAGGGCTGAATACTTTCCGCGAACTGGTATAAGGTCAAATAGGTCTCCAGGGAACTCCCGCATTACCATGCCCACAGCAAGGCTATTGCCAACGTATCCCTTTATAAAGGCCTGCGTACAGATGGTGCTAACATGCACACGAAACCCCTGGCCTCGTAGCCAGCGAACGCAGCTTAACCAGTATGCCCGGTCGCGACCGAAGAATCGGTATTTAATATCCCAAGAGGTGTTGAACTCAATAAAGGGAATCATATCCTGGTATTTTGTTTGTATCTCTCCTACCACCATCTCCAGGATAGAACCACGGAAGTCGAACTTGAATGAGGAGCTGAATATAATCTTCTTCAACTTACCTCCGGTAACGTACTCCTTCAGTATCCCTAGGAGTTCCCAAAAGGGCTCGATGTTGCGCATCGGTTCTTCGTGGTTGAAAGCCTCGCCACCAGTAAAGAAAACCTTATCGTGCTTGTCCCAGTCCAATCGAGCAAGCTTCAATTCAATTTCATCCACGGTCTTTTTGATGCTGGTTACTATCGGCTCTTTCTTTTTGCTGGTCTCCCCTAAGACGCAGAACACGCAGGGAGAAACATTACAACGAGCCCACAGGGTCATATACGCGGTAGCTTTTTCCATTTGTACGTCCTTTGTATGTGTAGGCCAGACATAAGCGAAAACCGGTGATTTTGTGCATATTTGCCACCTGGTAGCAAAACGTGTGTATTGACACGTCTGCTAGAAAAATGCCCCTGCGGATGCTCCTAGGCATGCTGTACACACCACACAGGGCACCCGCAGGGGCTTCTATTTCCTCAACTTTCGAGCGACCACTAAACTGGAGAAAACTGGTCTAGGGCTTGGATTGGTTGAGTGTTTTGGAACAAGAGGACATAATGGTATCTGCCAGGTCCTGCTCCTGAACAATAGGGGGGGGGGCGGCTTGGCGAAGCCCCGAATCTTGTCAATCGTGGCGTCCACCCCTTGGAGACCTTTTAGCCTGCGCAACTATGGTTGCTTCTATCTTCTTAGCATAGCCGTCTAGCATAGACTGGAGTTGCGTAAGCAGTTTCCCTTCCTTTTCAGCCGGCTTGTCCTTGTCCTTCGGACCGTACAAAGCAGACATAGCCAAATCTACTGCACCGTCAACGTCAAGGTGCCCTGAAAGGGAAAGGACACCTGAAATTAGTTTGAGGGTTTTTGCCCTTTCCATTTCTGCACGAAACGGGGCAAGGGACTTATCGTTTACAACGAGGATTTTGTCCCTCGTTTGAAACTTCAGTGTAGCTTCCGCAGCCTTCTGCGCGAGCTCCAGCATAAGAAGGTCTTCGAGGACGTCCTTAATTTGCGTATAGTACCCTTTGGCCAGTGGATTACGTCCTACCTTCTGGGTGAGGAGAAGATACTCTCGATGCAAAGCATCGGTGACTTCCTTTTCCTCTTCCCATGCAAGCTCGGCCTGCAAGTTACGCGGCGCAGAACCCGGCTTCTCCTTAGCCATTACAGTGGCTTAATATCTTCGAGGTTGAAAGGAAGTTTTTTGACCTGAAAGCCGCAAGCACCGGGATGGCCTCCACCGCCGTATTTGGTAGCAATGTCACACAGGCGCGGCTTTGCCGTGAGAGTCGTGCAGTTGTAAAGGGATACCTTCCAATGACCTGCACGGGGAGCCCAGCGGTACAGAAGAACAGCCTCATGCACACCATCAACGGTAGCAGGTTCCGCGGCCAGAGAGTTGCCAGAGGCATTAAGGGCAAGAAACGTAATGCCCTCCCATTCGAGGGTTCCACCGTAGGACTCGGAGTCCCGAGTATTGCGAATATTATTGATGCGTTCCGCAAGAACTCCCTGCTTGATAAGGTCATTGCAGTAGGTGTCGTCTGCAAGGAGCTTTTCCAAAACGTCCGAATCGAAGTTTGGAAAGGAATCAAGGGTGGACCAGAGAGCGGTATTGAGGTGCAGTGCATCTTCCCAGTCCGGGTCATCTTGACTCCAGGTGTCGTATATGCGGATGAGGTCAACGGCGCGGGGAACGGCTTCATTGGGGAAGAAGAACCTCCAGGCAAGGGAAACGCCGCTCTGACCGCCGGGCAGTACATCGAGGTACTTGCAGCAAAGTGCATCGTCCGAAACTTCAACAGGCAGGACGCCGCAAAGCCGTTTCTTGGCTGCACAATGCCAATCACGTATTGCGCTGCCAATAGCCTTGAGAGCCGTTTCATGGTGGTCAAGAAGGCATACGCCGATTTCTTCACGGGAGGCAAGAGTAAACACCATGTCCGGGCTGAAGGAATAGTCAATGAGGTACACCTGCTGCAACCTAGGGAAGGCAGCGAGAAGGTCGTCCACAGTAACGTCTTCCCGGTTCAAGCCTAGGTAGTAGGTATTACCAGGGGCAGGAGCGCCTTTGCCGTCCAAGGCCTGATAGGCAATTGCAGCACCAAGGCGGCCATCCATGTCAGTGCGGTGGTAGACAACCAAGTCGGTAGCGGTACTTGCCACGCCAGGGTACTTGGCTACAAAGTCAGAAACGTATCCCATTACTTCCTCCAACGCGCTGCAAACTCGATACAGCACGACATTTTTCCAGGCAGATTTTGAAGTGCGTGAATCCCAACCGCTTGCATGTGTAACACAGGCGCTGAATCTTGCGGATTACCTTTGTACCGCCAGGCCACCTCGTTACATGCTTTATGTTTTTGCCGTCGCAGTTATGGAACTCTATAACAACCTTAACGAATTTCTGGTCGGTGAATTGTGACTTCAACATGGCATTCTTCCCGGCTATTTTTAATAATAGGGCAGCCTGCAAATAGCAAGCTGCCCTTTTCGTTAGCTGCTAGTACGGGCTAGCATAAGCCGAGGTATTCGGCGTTTCCGAAACAGCGACGGACAAGAGGTAGTCTTCCGGCATTTTGTTTCGGATAATGCGGAAGAACACTCCCTTGAAGTATTCGGCCATGCACTCGGCAGTAGTTTCGGCCACAGGAAGGATAGCAACCTTGCCGAACACTTCAGTCAGGGCGCCGTTGAGGCATTCGCTGCCGCAACCTGCCTTCACAAGCATAATAAGACTGCTATCAAGGCCGGAGACCAAGGTAGCGTGGTCGAGAGTGGTGTCGATGAACTTTTTGATGGGTGCCAGGTCGTGGTAGTCAATGAGCATTGTGGATTTGCCGACCAGGTCGCCCTGAATGTTCACTTCCACCTCGTAGCGGTGGCCGTGCAAGTTGCGGCACGGATGGTTGGGTCGAACAGTATGAAGCCGATGCGCGGCATCGAAGTAAAATTTCTTCGAGATAAGCATAAAATCTCCTTGTGCTAATACCTCAGCGTGTTTAATGCCTTAATCGTTTCACATGAGGCGTGTTTTATACGCCACTATTTCCTTGTAAGCCTGGTCAACCTGAGCAGCAAAAGCCTTCTTTCGGTAGGAAGCATTGTACTCCATGAGTGCCTTCTCCCTGTTCATGTTATGCTCTTCCAGGAGCTCATAAAAGAAGGACATTCCTACGCATACATTCTTATGCGGGTCAAACAGGTCTTTCTTTGTACGCACACCGCACTGCGTAATGTACGGGCGCGCCCGGGCGTATTCCTTAAAGTGGACGTCTGCAATCTGCATCAGGCCGTAGTTGTTGGCTGTCTTGTTATTGGGCTGGAACGCAGACTCAACAAACATGATTGCCATTACGAGGTCGCCGTAAGGGTCTTCCGAAATATACAGAAGCAGGTCCTCCGGAACGCTATCCAGCGTAACCCCTTTGGACTCGGCGAACTTGAAGTAAGCCTGAAGGCTGTACTTTCCTGATACTTCAGGCTGTGAAAGAAGCCGTGAAGTGCTTGTCACGTCCGAGCTTGACCACTCCTGAGTGGGGTCAGCAGAAAGCCACCCTGGCTGCAGGCCCTCCGAGTGCTCAGGCACAGCAACAGGTTTGGCAGTTTCCTGTACTGCTATTTTGTTGGGCTCGCTTGTATCGGCGGGTATGAAGAAGGCGAGAGCCAGATTGACCAGCAGAACCACTACAATAGCGGTAACTGCCCTGTGTGAGGCTGTACGTAATTTCATAATTCCCCCTTTCGGACTATAAAGTATCGGCGTCCCAGTGAGGCTTTCGTTCCTTCCTTGTTTACATTTACGCTTCTGATAATAGGACGCACTTTAGGAAACCAGATTGGCTTTTCAACCTCTCCGGTTGATTGGCTTTCAGGGCCCTCGAGATATTCTCGAACGCTATCCTCTAAAAGGATATGAGTTACTTGGGGATTTGTTAGGGCCTTTTCGGCATAAAACGGATAGCGGAGTTCGCGGTCATGCTCCTCCTCCACCTCCATAGAGTTCCTGTTGAACTCTCGGCGTGAGTTCGTTATAAAATACGGAAGCAGCCGGTCATCACAGGGAGGCAAGGTAATTGCCAGTTCCATGTTTTCGGTGCAGTTGCCGGATTGAACCAGCATATCTACCGGATAGGGGAGCAGGTTTATTATGCTGGCGTTTCCTACTACAGTCACGGCTATTTTCATGTTGGTAACCCCTTTGAGGTTGTCAGCATAGTAAAATGGCCAGCCCCGCGTATTAGTGGGACTGGCCATTTGTTACCTAGCCGCGAATTATTTCGGGCATATAAAAGGGAGACATTCCATGACAGGCGATAACAAGCGTCCCTTGCTCATTAGACCCTTCCAAAACAAAACGCAGTTTGTTGTCCGAAGTGCAAACTCGGTTGAGCGTCCAGGTAACAACCTTAAGCTCTTTTGCTTTTGCAATCACCCGGGTATCAGGAAAACCAATAAGGTATTTGAGCCCCTTTGTATTCTCTGCCACAACGTACAGGTCACACGGAGCATCAAGATTGAATATCGGCATCTTGGTTTCATTGAAGACGAAACTTCCTAGGCCTGAACTAAGCGCGTGAAGTTCCTCATAAACCGTATACCGCTGATTGACCATCATACGATGGCCGGCTTGAACGGACTTGCCTGCAAGATGAAAGCAGGAGCCTTGCTGCATCATAGTTCCGGATACAGATCCTACAGCAACGGTCGGAACCTTCTTGCGCTCAATCAAAGCCGTCTGCCTCAGGGCTTTGATAAAGCCAGCCGTCCCTTCAAACTCGTCACCTTCCCATTTAGAATGGAGCCAAGCCTTATGCTGAAAGGTACGAGTACCCTTAGATACGGCACCCTCCTGCCCTGAGTTAAGTGCCGCTTTAGGGAGCACCTTGCTGGCCAGCATTGGTGAAATATTGCAGGCGAGTTCGCGCCCGAGGTCGAATGAGTTTGCATTAACAAGGTCTTTGTAGGTTTTGCGGTACCGGAGATTAACACCCGGAGTCTTATACCTTGCGCCTGCTGTATACACCATTCGACCGAATGCCACTATTGCATTCTCATTTGAGAATGAGCCGGTGTCTAGCCTCAACAGGTAGTGAGGCAAATCGGTTAGAAGGTTGTCCAATGCGTTATGCAACTCTTCGGCTTCCGCCGAGAGGTCAATACCCTTCAAGTATGAAATACTTTTGTCCGACAAGAATGACCTTGCTTTCATTTCTGCCCTCCAATGTTTCGGGCACTGCTTACGCTAACCTAGTTGAACTGCCTCATAGTAGACATCTTCTTTGGAATACCACTTGCCCTTGAACCAGCGTATCATTCCCCCGTCAAGTGAAACTATGTGATTATAAAACGCATCCACCAGTTTGACGGATTCATTGCCTGCTATAAGCTCCTCAACGTCCGTGAGCTTTCGTCCAAGCCATTCAAGGACATTGTCCACCGTGCCCTCAAAGTCTGTATAGTCCTTGAGTTCGCGCAATTCAGGGCAGATGAAGCTGCATTCATCCACCAGAATCCTTTCAAGCTGCATGAGAATTGTAACGCGCAGGTAGTCGGATTCGTGGAGGTCACGCTCTATGCGTGAGTATACCGAACCGATAAGGTCGCAGAGGCTCTCCACGTCAGAAACGCACTTCTTGGTGGCCTCTGCCTTAACCCATTCGAGGTTGACTGTTTTGTTGAATATTCTAGGTGCATGGAACTTCATCTGTTCGAGTGGGTTTTCATTCCACTCCCAGATTGCCTTTATAAGTCCCATGCACCGAAGCAGGTGATACTTTTGGACAGTACCGAGCTTAATAACCGCCATAGCTACCTCCCCGTAGTGCTATCGGATACCTAGTTGAATATGAAGGTTAGGGTTAAGACGCCAAATAAAGTGAGGCTGACCAACGCGAGAGAATGCCGGATGATAAGAGAGCCTATCGGTGATGTAACCGATAAAAGCCCTGCTAACTTCATTCTGCGGCCCGCGTACCGGAGCCACCCAATACGTGATATTCAGATTATGCAGACCTTCAGTAAGAAAATCCACCTTATCAGCAAAGAAGTCGAAGTCACCTTCGTTCTGGACAAGAACCTTGACCGATGCAGAGCACCGGTCAGAGTGACCTTCAATTGCCTTAAGCAGCACGTTATGGGCAATAAGGTAGCTTACGCCTTCAAGATAGCTATCTTTAGTACCTTCGGAGTCACGGCTCAGAAGGGGTATCTTTACGTCCATGCTAAGGTGAAAGCGCGAGCCTTCCACCGTTGCTTCACAGAGTTTTCTGATAAACTCGAACTCCTCGGAATAGCTATAGGCATGAACACCAGGGTGCTCAAGGTTGAAGCAGCGGCCAGGAGCTTGAAGCGCCGTTATAAGAGCAAGCACCCCATCCTTATGAAGCGCGGGGTTACCACCCGTTACGCTTACCCGGCGAACGCAGGAGCACAAGCCCCGCTCAACCATGCGAACTAGCTTGCTAACGGTGAAGGTGTCAGAGTTTTCCAAATCCCAGGACTTGCGAGTATCGCAGAACGGACATTTGAAATCGCACCCGGCAGTGCGGACGAATATCGTGGGAGTACCCACTTCCGGCCCTTCGCCCTCTATAGAGATGAACATTTCGTGAAGGGGTATGCTAAGGTCTTCAAGTCCCTCCGCCTTATGTTCCGTATCGTGAGATATTCTGTTCATCCTAAATCTCCTCGAGGTGCCTTTCAGTAAGAGAGTACCTCTTATTTTTCAGCATGAAAGTTTTATTCAGTGCATCCTCATCCAAGGGGCCCTTCAAATGCCTGCGCAGGATGAATTGGCATTGCCTGTAGTATGCAGACAAAAGGCCGTCAAGGCCATCGCGCACCGCCAGAAGCACGGTCTTGTCCGCAGGGTCAGATACAAAGGCCTTACCGTACAGGGCCGTTCGTATGATTTTGAATGCGTCCTTTCTGCCGATAGCAGAAGCAAGGTTAGCGAGGGTCTGGCCAGGAACGAACTTTTCAAGTACGTCCTTCATTACTTCCTCAAGCTGTTCAGGGCGAACAAGAGGACTTTTCAGCACTGACTCAACCACATTCCTGTAAACCAGGACCTTAACGTCAAATCCTTCCTCTACCGAGATACCGAGAATGTCATGGTAATAAACTTCGGTCAAGCCAGCGCACTCGGTAGCGTTTTGCGGCTGAAACATCCGAATGCAAACTACTTTCTTACCTAGAGCCGTGAGCTTTTCCGTTAGCGGAAGGAAGTCTGCATCCGACGATACGATGTATAGGACATCATAGGACTCGTTGTCAGTGAGGGCTTCCAGGCTAAGAGACAAGTCTGCCGAGTTTTTCTTTCCGGCGCAGGACACATGCTCAATGCCGGCTGCCCTCAAAAGGCCAAGGCAGGCGTCCTCGCTCATAAAGAAGCCGAGGTGTGACAACGCAGACTTAATACTACCAAAGCTCTTTGCAATTTCGAGCGTATCACCGCGCTCGGTAATAAACTGCACCAGGCTCCTCGGCTTAAACCGATAGCCGAGAGAGTAGCAGTAACCAAGCATGTTGTCTAGGTCAATATACAATGCAGCTTTCATTCTATACCTCCCGTCCCTTGTCGTAGAGAACTCGCCTGAAACTCAGGTACCCGTGAATGAAAGCATATTCAACGGTGAACCCTACGTATTTTGAGAGGGGAGCAATAGTTGCCTGTGCTCCTTCCACTTCCAATTCAAGGCCGTTGTTGTCGATGGCATAAATCTTCGTCATGCCAGGTGCAAACCCAACAATAGTTGCCCTGCCCAGGAATGTGCCGGACTCGGTCTCCTTAAATGCCGTCAGCGTCAACCAGTTAGGGCTGCGTTTGAACTCATACGCACTATCCCAGCGCTTGACGATAATTCCATTCCTTGAAGCGTAAGGGTTAACACCCCGTGAGAAGCTTTTAGCTTCCATAAGAATGGAAGGGCCAGAGAGGATGTCCGTAGGCATCATAATAATGCGCTTATTCTTGGCAAGCTTAAGGAAGTTGCAGAACGCCTTGACTGTCCGCAGCCTTCGTTTCAAAGGCAGCGATTCATCCACCATATCGTAAATGTACAAGCAGCATTCCGAAGCTTTCCAGTCGTGCGCTGGTCTATTGCGTTTGTCTTTTAAAGTGAGGATGCCGTCAAACTCGACACGGTTGAGACCGGACTCCTTAAGGAAGCCATACGCGGTCTTTAGCGTAGCCTTCATCCGATTGGCGTAGGAGTTTTGGTCTCTTCCTATCAGCTTAGGCTTCTTCCCCTTCTCGAGGATTACCCTAAGCTGGATGCCCTGGTAGTTAGGCTGAACGACAAAGCGTTTGCCTCCCCACGCGGCGTCCGAGTTTGCTTCGCACGGGCGCATGAATCGGACGTAGTCCTTTTCATCTTTGCCCTTGAGGATTATTTTGCGGTAGGAGATATAGTCAAGATAGCAGGTCCCGCCAGACAGTAGGTCGCTGTAAAAGTCGAACTCACGAACGTGAAGGACGGCCATCAGCTTTTGTAGTTTTTTCAAGAAGGCGGGCACCGTAATTTCTTCCGCAAAGAATCTCTCTTGCAACATGACAAACCTGGCCAGCCTTTCATCTGCGCCTATCAGGTCTGTTGTCTTTTTCCTGTTGATGGTTTCTAGGTCAATGCGGAATATGTTTCCAGCAAAAGCAAGACCCAGTATCCTTTTCACCAGCCCCTTGTAAGGGCAATTCTTTAGGAGCAGAACTTTCTCCTTCAAGGAGAGATAGCGCAATCTTGTCAAGAATGCTATCACTTGTCCTGCCCGTTCCGAATCGGGGCAGCTTTCGGCCATATTGTCCTCCTGACAAACTAAACTGGTAAAAGCCCCCAGCCCGTATGCTGAGGCTGAGGGCTACCTTCCTTCCGGCGCCGATGTGCTAGGCTTCGTTGGCAGGGCTGGCCGGTTTGGCAACGGGCTTACCGACGGGCTTGCCGACTTCGGGCTTGCCGATGGCGTGCGTCTTGGGCCTGCGGGCTTGCGACAGAAGCTTCCACTGGAGTTCTTCCATAACGGGAGCGAGGGGCTTCCGCTTCTTGAAAGTGCCCATCGCCAGGGTAAAGATGGTGCGTTCATTGTGGGCAAGCAGACCTTCAAACAGGCGCTCAAGCTGCGTTGCGGCCAGCGCGGCCGTGTCCACGTTTTCCATGTGCAGCACAAACGAGCGGGAGAGGGATTTGAGTTTGTCGCCCAGGGCGTCCAACTTTGCAGCGGCTTCGGCGTATTCGGCTTCCGTTTCGGTCGGAGCAGTTATGACTTCGGCCGCAAGCTGCAAGGCATTAGTGACAGCCGCGCCAATGAGTTCCATGCGGGCTTCTTCGGAAAGGTTGAGCCAGGCGTCGCCTTCGGCCACGCACTTGGTCTTGTCGGTGTAGTCGTCATAGTTGTCCACGTAAGCGTACAAGCACATCTGGACGGACTTGGTGTCAGCAGGCAAGCTCTTGAGGAAATCTTCAAGACTTCCCACAAGCTTGTCGGGTTCAACGAAAATCTGAACCGGGGTTTCCATAATGTTCTCCCTTGGGTTGAATCTAGGCTGTCAAACCCGATGTTGAGTTTGACAGCCCAGAGAATCAGACTTGGATGCCAGTAGCAGTAGGCGTGCTAGCGGGGGTTACTTGCGACCCCGGCCCTTGCCCCGGCCCTTTTTGCCGCGAGGAGCTTCGTCTTCATCGTCCTCGTCATCCTCGTCCTCGTCGTCGTCCTCGTCGGAGTCGTCGTCGTCGTCCTCGCCATCGTCCTCGTCATCGTCCGAGTCGTCCTCGTCCGAGTCGTCGTCCTCGTCTTCCTCGTCCGAGTCTTCGTCCTCGTCGGACTCATCCTCGTCCTCGTCGGACTCATCCTCGTCCTCGTCGGAGTCGTCGTCGTCGTCCTCGTCGGAGTCGTCGTCCTCGTCATCGTCCTCGTCATCGTCGACGGGGGCGACCTTCTTGCCCTTTTTGCCCTTGGCCTTTTTGTCCTTCTTGGACTTTTTGCCGGAGTCGTCGGCCTCGGCCACAATTTCCACGTCTTCTTCGTGGAAGAAGTGAACCGTGCCGTCTTCGGCCGTGACGTAGACCATGCCGCCCAGGCATTCAACGGTGCCGATAACCGTCAGCACTTCCTGGCGAGTCGAGGGCAAGATGAAGGACACTTCGCCGGAGTCTTCGTTGTAGGAGAACGCGACAAATTCGTCACGGGGAATGAGGCGTTTGATGCGCTTGGACGAGCGCGGCTGGCGCATGGAGAGAATGACGTATTCTTCATTCATATCTTCCAGTTGCACCTGCATTTTACGTTCGGAGACAACCGGCATGTCGGAGAACACGCGAACAACGAAATTGTCAGAACCAGCAGTGCCCTTGATACCCCTGTTTTTCTTAGCAGCCATGTGAGTTCCCTCCTGGGGATTTTGTTGCGGCCTTTTGTTGTTTTTGCGGCCGCAATGTTTGCGTGTGATTGTTGAGTTTATTTTTCACCGAGGCCCGATAAACAGGCCCCGGTGTTTGCCTCGTGGCCGGCGCATGGTGCGCTAGTCTTCGTAGGTGTCGTCCAGGTCAAGGTCGTCGACCTTGCTCTTGCTCTTTCCCTTGCCCTTGACCTTTTTGTCGGACTTGTCCTTCTTGACTTCGGACTTGTCGCCCTTGCCCTTCTTGATGGGCTTCTTGTCGGACTTGGCCTTTTTGCCGCCCTTCTTGGCCTTCTTGGGGGTCGGGGCTTCGTCATCGTCCTCGTCAGATTCAACGATTTTGACGACCTTCTTGGGCTTGTCGGCCTTGACCTTCTTGCCATCCTTCTTGCTGGGCTTGCCGCCCGTGTTCTGCGTCTTTGCGCCGGCCTTGACATTCTTGGCCTTCTTGGGCGCAGCGGCTTCGCCGTCGTTGATGGCTTCGTTGAGGGCGGCGCACGCCTGGCCCATCTTGGCGGCCAGTGACTGGGCGCGGGAAAGAAGCTTCTTGGTATCGTTGAGTTCGCGCTGAACCGCCTTGCGGAGTTCGCGTTCTTCGGCAAGCTGGCTCTTAAGGGCTACAATCTTTTCCTGCATTTTGTCAACGCTCATGGTGTCCTCCTGGACTTCGGTAAATGTTACCCACATTGCTGTGGTCGTTTTCATATTAAACGAGTTTGCTAGGCCCCAGCCACCGCTACCTGCGGGTAGCTAATCGGGAATTGTTTCCCGTATTGCGAAACTTCGCAACGTATCACTAAACGATTCCTAGCGGGACGTTTTGAGCGTAGCTCTCTTCCTGTCCCTGTCCCTGTGACTTATTATATCACAGGTCGTTCCGAATGTCAACCCTAATACCGTAACCCTTTCGTCCTCGCTAATTTTGCTCGGTTGAGCGGCTGTTGAGTTTGCCCCGGGCAGTCAGCCTAGTTAGCGTTCCCTATCGCCCTCAACTACATTATATCACAGGACGAGGAGAATGTCAAGCCTCGCATGCCTATTGGGTTTGCGAACGCCCTCTCCCTATGACTTATTATATCACAGGGAGAGGACAATGTCAAGCCCACCGGGCTAGCTATCAGACCCGCTAATTTCGCGGGCTGTGCGTTCTGCGTACCCAAGAAATTCAGCGTAGGCCGCGTCAAGGTCGTACCCGTGCCGTTCAAGCATCTTGCGGCACACGAGGGCATCATGGCCGGTCACTTGAGCCAGCTGCCAAACTTTCGTGCGCTGGACAAACTCGGCTGTTGAGAACACATTTTCGGTTGCGGGCTTGACCGTAGCCTTCAAGCAAGGCTTGGTGCAGTCGGGTGCCGTTGGGTTTGCTTTTGGCATTTCACGCCAGCAGCGGCCAACTTTCGGTTGGTCCAGGGTGTCGTTCTTAACGCGCTCAATCAGCCAGGCAAAAATGGGGCGCAGAATCTTGAAGAGATCCGGGCTAAGCTTTCCGCGGATTCGGCCGCAGAGTTCATCCGCGGAGTTCTTGGCCAGGCTGGCTTTCAATATGCGAAGCGAAACCGCCGCTGTCCCCTTAGGGGCCCAGCGCAATTGGAGTTGGTTGCCGTCAATGCTGAACTCAAAGTAGGGAGTGGCCTTGTTCTTTGGGGTCACATGCCCGCTGATGACCGTGCCCTTCGCGCTCACATAGAACGTCATGAGGTTCTTGGGCGTGCCCTTTTCCTTTTTCGGTGCGCTCGGCTCTTTGCCCTTGCTGGGGCTTTTCGCATTCTTCGCAGCCTTCACCAATGCCTTCGCAGTTGCTTTCTTGTCAGCAGTAGCCATGTCGCCCTCCTAGGGTGCGTTGAGTTTGTCGAGATACGGGAAGACCTCTCCCCGTGACTACATTATATCATAGGGAGAGGGAAATGTCAAGCCTATCTTTTTGAGCTAAAAACCCAGCGTTGACGCGCTTTCTGCTACTTGTCAGGGCAGCGAAACGCCTGGTCGGGCGCGTCAGACGCCTTTTTCCCGTCAACACGCATGTCCCTGTCGTTCACCTCAAAGGTGATTTTAGGGGCTTTGTACTCTCTGGCAGGTGTGCGAGAAAATTCGACCGATATGTGAACATCGTGAAATACTGTGTCAGCCTCGGACGCCTTAAGAATCTTCTCACCAAGACAGGCTATGAGGTCGCTGGCAGTAGGTCCCAGGACATCGAGGGTGCCCACGTCGGAAAAGGTTGAACCGGTAAGGGGGCGGCAGAAAATCTCTGCCCGACCTGGCGCTGTTGACTGCCCAGGCAAGCGCACCAAACAGCGGGCGCCTGTGGCTGTCTTTGTCGCTAAAGTTGGTCACAAAGGAACAGAGGTCAAACACGAAATCGGGTGTCAGACCCTTAACTATGCCAGCAAAAGCAGTTCCTTCTACGGTACCCGAACATATCTCCTCAACCTTAAGGTAGCTGCCGCGGACAGTGATAGCGTAGAAGCTACCGTGGTTGGTAGGCACATCTACTATGCCTAATGAATTGACGTAAAATATTATTGCCATCATACTACCTCCTGGGCATCGCTTTTGAGTTTGCTGTAGGCAAGGTCGAGGTCGAAGCCACAAGACCAGAGAACTTCCCGGCATACGGCAGGGCTTGCCTTGACTGCTTGTGAAAGCTGCCAGCACAAGGTGCGCTGGATGAACTCAGGGCTGCTAAAGTCAAAGGAGTCCTTGAGAGCAGCATTCGAGAAGTCGCGCTCCGCTTCCCTCATTCCGCACCAGCACTCGGTTGTTATATGACTTCCGGGGTGGAGCATTCCCGTAGTTGTTTAAGGCGATGTTTAGCTATCATCACATATTTTTTATTTATTTCTATGCCTATGAAATGTCTCCCTAGCTTTTGAGCTGCCACACAGGTAGTCCCGGAGCCGGCGAAAGGGTCCAATATTAAAGCCCCTCGCTTAGTAACCAGAGATACTAAACATTCCATCAGATTAAGGGGTTTTTGTGCTTCGTGAAGCCCATGGTCATCTTTGTCACTGGAAATACGAAATATATTTGAGCAAAGATGCGCTTTTTTTGCAATATCCAAAACCATTGTATTTTTCTAAAGCATTTTGATTCCATCCGCCTACCTTATTGATAAGGATATTGTCTGCGAGTGTTCCACCTGTTTTATATGGCTTTTGTAACCAAAGAATAGGTTCAAACAATGGTCTAAGATTTGCAACCCTCCAGCCTGACCATTTTTGGGCATTTTTGTAATCGCCACGGCGTTTATACGTTTCTGAAATTCTTTGAGCCCTGTATGGTGCTGTTGGTTTTTCCCACGCAATCATATCTTTGAAGGTAAAACCACAGTCTTCCAATGCAACAATGCAGCGATGTGAGTATCTTCTGCCAGCAAAGATTAGGCATGAGCCTCCTGGTTTAAGAACTCGTAACCACTCTTTTCCCCATGACGCGCACCATTCTTGATATTCATACGGAATTTTTTTGTCTGCGTTACTCCAACCGTTGAGAGGCTTGCCACGTCGTTTGAAAATTTCACCTGCTTTGGTTTGTGCTATAGATGCTCCTCCTAGAGCTGTATTCTTATTATCGTGTAAAATATCCCATTCACTATAACATATACCATATGGTATATCCGAGATAATAGCATGGACACTACAATCGGGGATTGCTTTTATTTTTTTTATCGAATCATCGTGTATAATCTGGTCAATCATATTGAAAACCTCGCGGTGTGGTCGTCTATTTGTTTGATTTTTTCATTAATTTTTTCGTCGCTAATGGCCGATATGTTAGCTCCTTTTCGTTCTCAAAGTTACCCCACCTAGGGTGGGTGCCTAGTCTACGTTATAATGAGAAGCCACGAGAACAGAAATAACGCATATCTTGACTGCCCTCTCTGATAAATACCGGCGGGCATCAATAGCATTCCTATGCACCTTTTCGTTTCTGTACGAAAGGCGGCTCGACAGATACCTGTATTCACCTTTCATAACTTCCATAACGCGTTGATTTCCGTCTGCGCAAAGCACGCTACTTACTTTTTAGGCTCCCCCCCCCCATCTTGCGTGCTG